>Ga0208120_100002_pt1 | contig 161437 bp, 206 predicted proteins | sample LakWasMet52_LOW8_2_FD_183888 | JGI IMG/M metagenome (GOLD analysis project Ga0208120, IMG submission 183888) | Freshwater sediment methanotrophic microbial communities from Lake Washington under simulated oxygen tension - Sediment Metagenome... | ecosystem: Environmental > Aquatic > Freshwater...
AAATGCCCTTTATAGTCTTGCCAATCCGGTGTTTATAAAAATGTTTACACAGCACCAAACTATGGCACTTATAAAAATACAACATACACTGCAAGTAACTGCAATGGCGGCAACCCTGCGCCGCCAACACAATGTAATATTGTAAACGCAAATACCGGCGGTTGTAGTTGCCCATCAGGTTCAACACCATCGTTAAGCTCATCGGTTACAACTGTAAACAGTTGCGCTTACGGCGGATCAATTACAAGCTATCAAAATAATTATTCCTGCAATTAACTAGGTTGCGCCAACTCATATTATGGGTTGGCGCAAACTGTAGTAGTGCCTGTAGAGCTTGAAGTGCAGAAAGTTGAGCATACAGGTACGAAGTTTAAGCAATCAATCGTAGTGGGTGAGGTGCAGGTGCTACATGATGTGCTGTAGCCATTACAAACCGTTTGTGTTTGTGAACCGACAGCATATGAACCATTATTACAAGATCCGTTAATAGCGGTTGTATAGGTACTACTTCTAGTTATTCCACTATTAACTTTCCAAACACCGGATTGGCAAAACTGACTACTAACAATATCCATTGACAGTGATTGATTTCACTCCAACAGATATTCCATTCCATCCAGAAACTCCACTGTCAAAGTATCGATCCCCATTAGAATTTCTTATAGTGCATGTGAGGGCGCCATTTGCACACCAAATAATCCCAGAAAACACACCACTAACAACGCTTCCGATTCCAGAAAAGCAACCGTTTGCCATTGTTATTGAATATCCCGCTAATGAACCACTCGCCACAAATGAGTAACGCTCAATAATCTTTGCTTGATTCATCCAAACACTGGATTGGCAAGACTATAAAGGGCATTTGTAAGCACAAGCTGATAAAGACTATTTAATTTAAATATGCGTTGCAAGCCGCTGTACCTGCAGAACCACTATAGCCGGTACCTGAAATTGATGGCTTTACCGCAAATGGGTTGAAGGTTGCCGTAGCTGTGCCTGCAGAAACGCCTGTGCTGCAACTAACCGAAAAGCTACTGGAAACATAACCAGTGTCGCAAGCCACCCCCCTAAAGTCTGTCCAACGGACCCTTACAGAAAAACTTCCATCAGAGTCTATGTTATAGAAAGCATAACCTTCATAATATCCTGCATAACTAGTTGGATATTTCATAAAACACGAACCAGACTGATTAGCCCATTTTGATAGGTATCCTGACAAGCCGCCTCCACTGCTGCCTTGTGCTTTAGCCCAAACACTGGATTGGCAAGGAGATTAAGGTACTGTTGTTGTACAAATCCATTGGCTCGTGCCCTGCCAATAAACACCGTAAACATTCCCGCTATATTGTTTTGCTTCATAACGTTTCAAAGTCCCAGCAGAATTAACAGAATATGGAGAATATGCTATAGGAGTTTGAAATCCTGAAAATCCATACATACTGTCACCGATGTTTGCATAAACAACTCCACCAGAGCGCTTAAAAGTTGCATATTTATATCCAGCGTTACTGCCTATGCAAACGTTATTTATTTGTCCAGTAGTCTCATCAAAAATATATGGAGTTCCAGTAGCCTCTCTGAACAGACCGGATTGGCAAAATGGGAAAAAATTAGTTAAGGATTAGCGCAATAATTAGTTCTTGTAGCCTTATAGCTTCCCGTACAGGTTGGAGCAGAGCCACCAGACATTACACAGCTTATTGTATTTGTTGAGTCGTATAAGTAAGAACCAATTGGACAAGCTCCTGATGTTGTAAAAACGGAACTCCTTGTTGCTAAGCTACTGCCTTGGGCTTTAGCCCAAACACTGGATTGGCAAGAAAGTAGCAAACCAGCAGCATTGCGGGCTACAAGGCCGTTTGTTGGACACGCAGTGCCTTCTACAGCTACCGTATTTACTTGTAACAACCCTGTAGTAGTCTTTCCTGAAGCAGTAACGTTAACTGCAGTTAAAGTACCTCCAATTGTTAAATTACCAGAATCATCAACTGCCAATGGTTGCCATGTACCAGAACCATTACAATTGTAGGCACGTGGCCCGGAACCAACTGACGGAGTAGTTACCACCCTTGTTTGGTATGCAGCGGCGGCATCACAAACAGGAAGTGAAGCAATGTTATTCACTGGGTCTTTCCAGTAACCAACACTAGCACCTTGTTGCTTCCATAGAGAACCGTCGCACATTAATACTTTGCCAGTGTTATCTCGACCCAGCATACCAATAGTAGTACACGCACCATCTACAACCTGAACTGTGCCAGCACCCATAATAATTGGGGTGTTCATAGTGTTAAGAGATGGATTGCCAGGTACGGAATCACGATACAAAGTTGATGACGTTGAATTGCCATCAGCAAACCATAACGCCATAACAGGATGCCCTGCCCCTAGCGTGACAGCGCCAGCAGTTACTCCATCACACTTCATGCCTAGATGGTTGGCATTTGCAAAGTTACCAACTAGAAAGCTGTAGCCACCCATAGCACCACGTATTGTAGTTACAGCAGTTGAGTAAATTGCACCGCCCTCACCTCCAATTGTTGCAGCTATTTGGCCTAAAGTTATATCGTCTATAACGCTACCTCCCTCGGTAACTGCAATAGCAGTCAAATTATTTGCTGATGGCTCTAGTACGAGTACACAAGTATCTTGAGACTGTTGATTCTTGATAGAGTATCCTGCAGGAAGATATCCACCAGTAACCAAGTCACTTACACGGATTAGCGCTGGGGTAGTAGCAGTTGCTACACTAGATATCGCTGCATAGTTATTTTTGATATAGCTATTAGCTGCAGCACCTACGCGCTTAAGATGAAGTGCTGTAATTGATGAACGCGTGTCTTCTGAGTAGGTGTTAATCAGTTGATTTACACCTAAAGTCACTGCAGCCATAATACCAAGTGCGACTATTAGTTCAATTAAAGTAACGCCACGTTGTTTTATTCTAAAGTTCATATCAACCTTAATTTGTGCCCGATATAATGCAGATTTGCTAACACTCGAATACAACAATATTAGCTTTTGATGAATACCCTAGTGATTAAATATAACGTTCATAAATTGAGTGAATAATTCATTAGTCGAAAAAAAAGCCATACGTATTTGTATGGCTCCTTCACTAGCAATTTTTATTACATATTCTTCATTTTTTCATAAGCGACCGTGTTATTAATAATAGATCTAGCAGCTGCAGCTTTATCAACCACATCAGCTGAAACCAATTTCGCAACAGAATCCGATAAGGATATAGAAAGATCTCCGTCATCTTTTCTTGCCATGGCCATATTAATCTTATCTGCATCATTAAGGATTTTTGAATAAGTGCGCTTGTGATTGGCCATAAAGTCAACAGCTAAGGCTTGTCCGTTACCATCTTTTCTAGGTATCAAAGTTTGATTGATAATTGCAACCAAACTACCCTGTAATGCGTTTAATTTTGAGACGTACTCATCAGCGTTAAAAAATCCCAAGAACTTCCCTACTGTGCCTGCCGCAGAACTAGCATGTAAGGTACCCAAAACCAAATGCCCTGACTCACCGGCAATGAGTGCTTGCTCTGCAGTTTCTTTATCAAGAATTTCTCCAATCACAATAACTTCAGGACTTTGCCTCATTGCATCTTTGACAGCTTTTGAGAATGACTCACAATCAACACCTATTTCACGTTGAGAAAAAATTGATTTGTTAGGCGTATGCAAATATTCAATTGGGTCTTCAATCGTTAGGATATGCGCATTTCTTTCTCCGTTAATCGCCTCTACCATTGCCGCAATGCTGGTAGTTTTACCTGACCCAGTTGGGCCTGAGAACAGAATAAGCCCGCTTGGGTTTTCTAGTAAAATTCTCATCGTGTTTGGCAAGCCTACCTCTGTAATTGTAGGTACCTTTTTCTTAATTTTTCGAATTGATAGCATTAACTTCTTACCACCAAAAGCTAAGTAACCATTGATACGCAGTCTCCAAGAGGTTAGATCTAATGGTCTATTTAGTGACCCTTGTTTAATATGTTCACGCCAATTGGTATCAAGACTTTCTAGAAAATCTGAAATATCTTCATGTGTAACATCTAAGATAACATCAGCATCCATCCAACCACTCGCAGTTTTAATCATCACTGGGCTTTCAGACTCAAATCTAATTTCAGAATACACTTTTTCTGAATTTAACATCTCGATTAGAATTTCGATTACTTTTGTGCTTGGTTCTAGGCTTTCCTCTTGGTGTTCTACAATATTCATCATTTTTAATTTCCTAAAATTACTAGAGTGTTATTTGGGATACTTGCCGGCAATACCACACCGGTATCGAAACCATTTACAGATTCTAATTTCCCTGTTACAGAATTCCTTTTACCTATTAAAAGAGATTCATTATTTTTCTTTGAAACTATATCAATCACATTACTTGACGTTACAGCTGTTGCATAAACGTAGATAACGCCACCACTCACTAAGTTGGTCCAATTAGGATTTCTTAAGTAACCTGGTAAGAAATATGATGTTAGTGAAGCATCAGATATTGTGCCGGTGGCTAAAGGGTTTGCTTGCATATAACGCAATACAGCTTTCCGATAAGCAATGTAATTTGTAGCCTCAACCTCAGCTTTCGTCTCTATTGCAAATGCATTCTCTTTTGGCACTTGTTGAGCCGTATACCCTGCCACCAACGCGCCAAACACTACAGCGATAAATAGCGCGTACATGATTAAACTCTTGCCACTTCAGCATCTGAACTACCTCTTATTAGTAGTTTATTAAGCTGATAAGTAATTACGTTGTTTAATTGCTCGAACTTTCTAGCACGGATATTACTTCTAGCGCCTTGACTTTCTTCTTCATCCCCAAGCCAAAGCATTTTTAGTTTAGGGTGTTTAACTAATTCACCTTCCAATGCTTGATGCATTACACATAACAAACCACCTGCTAGTAAGCTAGCGGTCTCTTCAGGATTACCAATTGCACTAGAAGCCAAGGTAAATAAGCGCTCAACACCGGATGTAGCCGAGTCTGCATGTATAGTGCAAACTACTAAACTGCCATTTATGGATGCTTTTAACACCTCCACTGCTGTTTCTGAGTCACGAACTTCACCTAAAAATATAATACTAGGTGCAAATCTTGCCATCTTCCTGCAAGCGTCCGCGAACTCGCCACCTTCCGCCCAAGTTTGATAACAAACACCCTCTCCATGCTCTCCTTCGAGTGGCATCTCAGGTGGGTCTTCAATGGTGATCCCAACACCACCAAAATGATTTAGTCGTGATGAAATGATTGAAGAAGCGGTAGTGGTCTTACCTTGCCTATAGGCTCCTGCAATACATATCAATCCTGTTATACCAGGCTTCATAAAATACTCTACGTAGCCCTTATGAATACTTAGCTCAGTTAAATGAGGCGTTTTACTAGGAAAGCGACGCAGTACGAAAACGGTGTCCTCTATTGAGGTCAGTACCGAAACCCTGTACGTCACATTTTTATGTCTAATAGGAAATTCTTCGCGTAATGTTTCCTTCATTTTTTGTTGACACATCGCCCGAATCTCAGAAAGCTCAACTTCGCAATCTAATGGTGCAGGTATAGGATCACTCGTACCGGGGACGCCTGCTAGCCTTGCGTGTTTTTCCCCAAGATAGATGTCTTTAAAATCTATATCTTTTAACATTTATTTATATACCTTATGGTTAACAATCATAAACAAGTTGCTTATGATTGGGGCTGAACCCCAACCACTTCAGGTGTTGATTAGTTACCTACGAATGTCATTGTTGTGCCAGTTGCACAATCAGCCGCTGCAATTGTTGGTGTGATTGGGAATGTTGTACGCGCAGCTGCAGAACCAGCTTGTACACTTATCCATGATTGAGCACTTGTCATCAGTGGGATGCAAATGTCTGCAGGAATTGATGTAAGTGCCAATTGAAACGTCTGGCCGCCACCAGCTGATGTGATGTTAACAGTACCATTCAATTGATGAGTCAATGTGTTTGGAGTAGTTGAAGTATCAACCTTAATGGTGTTAGGAACGCGCTTTGCAGTTACTAGAAGGTTATTAAGATTAGTACCTGCCGCACCATAGGTACCTTGACCCAAGAACAACCCTTTAGTGTTAGAACGTAGAGCAGTAACATCTTGCAACATACGTGTTGAACCTTGTGATGATTCAGCACTGCTAAACAAACCTAATGCACCGGATACAATCAGTCCAATAATAATTAAACCAACGATCAACTCGATCAACGTAACGCCAGCTTGCTTACTACCTAATTTCACTTGTTTCATATTTATTACCTCTCTAAGTTAATTACTAAAAATAATTACTGCTTTTGCAACATAAAATGTTATTGATAAGCAGACTTTAAAATTTCTGCCAGTTGTAACTCCATAACAATCAAACCAGAAACCATGAAAGCGATGAGCCCTCCTGCTACCGCTATACTTATTACAAAGATTACTTTCATCATGCTGTCTATGCTTTCCACTGACTCAGTTATCCATTCTTTGCCAATAATTTCCAAAGCTGAATCAAAGCCGTCTAGTTTTGAATAAACACCCAAATCATCAATAATTTCCCTATCAGGAAACCCATATCCAGATTTAGCTAATGCATCACCAGCGGTTAGCCCTGAGCGCGTCCCTTTTAAACAAGCTTGAACACGGGCATATAGCCAAGGTGAAGCGCCTTCAGATAATTGGACTAAAGCATTTTCCACACGCACTCCAGCTGACACTAAAGCTGCAAAACTAATCATCCAAGTTGAACCTTGCAACATTCTGTAGATGTTATATGGTGGATATCTATCTAGCTGTATTCTTAAGCCACCCGTCCATCTTGGTAGTGACACAAAAAAAGCTACAATCAAAGTGATTGCAATTACACCAAAGAGCCATATCCAGTCACGTGTAAAGTTTGATATGTCAATCATGGCCCTACCTGTTCCGCTCCATTTTTCATCAGCTACCAAGCCTGTAAACGATGGTATTATTTTGTAGCTGAACATAATCATCACGCCAATTGCGATTAAAATCGCAAAAGTTGGATAAAACAGCCCTGCCCATACAGATTTACGGATTTTCTTTTTAGCTTGCATAATTTCCGAGGCAGATATGAGCGCTTTTTCTAAATTACCGGACTGCTCACCTGCAGAAATTAGCATTTGCTCTTCGTTGTAAACCCAACCTTCAATAGCTTGCGAAATGCGAAGACCATTCTTTAGCTTATCTTTCCAATTACCTAAAGCGATTGTCATCGGATGATTGTCATTACCACTAGCCATTCGGCGAGAATGAATTGAACTTACAGCATCTAGAATTGGAACGCCGTGCCCGATCAAGGTTGATAGCTTTCTCCACAACCTTGACCTAGCTCTAGAGTCAATTTTAAAAAGGAATCTGTTTGAGTTGTTTATGATTTCGATCATTTAAACTATCCCTGAACCGCTACTTTTAAGCTCTGTTGCAGTAACACTATGGTCTCTCTCAATTTCTGCAGCAGTTAAAGAACCCACGATATCTTCTGCAAGGAATGGATCCACCTCTCCAGCACTAATCTTATCGATCGCTTGTTCAAGCATGGTCTTAACAGATTGCTGATTTTTTATGTAGTCAAGTGCGCCAATACGGTCGCCTACTTTTATAAACTGCATCAGTTTGTTATCTGTAACAATCGTTTCAGCAACTACAGTGCGCCCAACAATCCCAGTATGATTACAAGTAGTACAACCATTACCTTTAACACACACATCCCTAAAATTAGTAAATACGCTCATGAAACGGCGAATATCACTTTCTCTAAATTCTTTACTATGTTCGTGCAATGGCTTTTTACAATCAGGACAAAGCTTTTGAACTAGTCGCTGGCAAATCAAACCAGCAATTACTGTGGGATCGGACAAAAGCTCGATTGCTACGCCTAAATCTAGTAAACGGTAGATGATTGCTAACCCGCTATTAGCATGCACAGTTGTCCATGCCGGATGGCCTGTCATAGCAGCTTGGACAACTAACTTTGCTGTGGCGCTATCACGGACTTCTGACACCATAAGAATGTCTGGGTCTAAGCGTAAAGCTGCTTTAATTGCCTTTTGATACTCTTTAGAGCGATCTTCTTCAGTATCTGCATTAGTAACAGCAGTTTGAACTGTTCCAGGGATTGGATACTCTGGCGGGTCTTCAACAGTAAGGATGTGCTTACGACCTTCACTTTCCTGAATAATTGAGCCTAATATACGTTGCAGTGTTGTAGATTTACCCGACCCTGTAGGGCCGCCGATAACAATGATTCCTGTTGGCCGTTTTTTCATATAGCCGATTGCATTAATCTGCTCTTGTGCAAACCCAAGCACATTTAGATTAAAATCATCTGTAGTATCGTTATAGAGCAAGCGCAACACCATTAGGAAACCATCTACTTGAGGTGAAGTTGCAATACGAATACCGTCTAACTTATTTGGAATCTTTGATTTTTCTGCGATTCGCGCGTCTTGTCTGGACAGTTCATTAAATGTTGCATCAGATACATCTGCCATCGCTTGATATATTGTTGTACAAAGTTGCTTGCCATATTCATACGAGTACTCAGTAACAAATTGCAAATCATTATGAACACGGAAGAATATCTGCGTGTTACCGCGTGAACTTACACGAATGTGTATATCGGAAGCTCTGCTTTCTACTGCCTTGTCCGCTAGGATATAAGCAGCTCTCTGCATATCAGTGTGTTCAGCAACTTCTGAATCTTTGGTTGAATAGAATTCTCCAATTACTTTCAAATCCGTATGCAGTACGGTAAGTTGCACTTTGTTATGTTTAAGACGTTCAATAAAGCCACGCACATGAGGGTCAAATGCATAAGTCTTGGCAACATAAAGCCGGCCATCTTCCAAGAGTGCAAGCATTTCTCTCAAGCTATTTGAGATTGCATATTTTTCACCTGGTGCCGTTAGTACTTTCATTTCATTCACCTTATCTATTAACGTGGGATTACAGGAACTTGCCCGTTTAGTACGTTTTGAGTTGATGCTAGATCTTGACTTGGGTTATATGAACCAAAACCTAGGTAAACTACTTCTTTACCTTTTTGCACGGCTACCGAGTCCATTTTGATTTGCTTTACAGTCCACGCACCAACTTTGTCACCCACACGAACTGACTGTGTATTACCGCCTTGAACGTATAGTGAAGCTTTGTATTTCCCATCTACCGCATCGATATACTCAACACTTGGGACAAAGCTATCTGAGTAATAAGCTGGAATTGCTGGGTTTAGTGCTTTTTTGAGTTCTAAGTTTTTTTCAGCAACTTTTGCTTTCATCTCCAGTTCAGCGAGCTCCGCAGTTAACACAGCCAAACGCTCGTTGATGCCAGCGATTTTTTCAGCTGTATCGTTGCGCATTTGTGGTGCTTTAAGGTCTTGGCTCAAAACAGGTGTTTTGAAGTCTTGAACCACTGCATCTGCGGAAAACGCTACAGCCGGCATAAACAATGCACTGATTAGTAAGATGGTTTTTTTATTTAACATACTGAATGCCTTCCATAGTCCATATAAATTGTCCGTTCTGCCAATTGGCACTCATTGCAGTTAGCCTAAATCCATTACCAGATAACCCAGTTAGGACGGTAGCTGGCAATTGAATACCTTCAGCTTTCCAAGTAATTTCGTTCCAATCTTTTGGTTGTACACCTACATTTTCTTGCCCCGGCAAGGCCGCTACTGCAGGTGCAGGTGGTGCAACCGTAAACTTGAATCCATATCTTTGAGCTGCTGAATACATCTGAACCAATCGCTCATTCTCAATTTGAATGTCTTCATCGCTACCAACTTGCATTTCACTCAAAGGTTTTGTAACTGATGCAAGCGAACCATCCATTGAAATCATTGCATTTGGATGAATAGCCCTTAAATGATCAATCCAACCATTTGTGCCATTCGGCTTCCAACTGATAGTTAAATTACCGTTGTTACAAGTAGCAGATGTGAGTGACCAATTACCGGGGAACAAACGAACACCTTCAAGAGCTTTAGTGCAGGAATTAAGAAACTCTGAAGCAACCGGCATGTTTTTCCATGGATGCACAACTACAATTTGCTGGTTTTGCGCGGCCATCATTGCCTTAGCAGCTGCGTCCGCTTCTTGCATTTCCTTCGCATACTTGTATGCCTTATATTCTTTGATTCCTAACCCTAAAGCTGTAACTGCAGCTAATCCGATAATGATTGCCCACTTATGACGAGCGAGCTCTTTATTTGAGTCAATATTTTTTAGTCGCCACCACTTGTGTACTTTTATCTTTCCTTTGCTAGTACGTGGAATCATTGAGTCGAAATCACGTTCAATTGATTTACTAATCCCCCAAATCTGAGGTGCAATAATCAATGACCAATTAGCTACGCTCTTATCTTCTAGCAAGCGTGAACGTGCTTCATCTTCCGAATTGAAAACTTTGTCGCCATCAGGGAGAATTAGGCCATCACGTTGTGCAATGTAGATCCAGCGCCCTGTTTCCAACTGCGTAACAAAGATGAAGTCTTTAGCTTCCATCTCGACTTCTAGAGTTTTAGAAACAACTGCGGCTGCCGATGAAACACCGAACTTGATTTCATCTGAAGGATTAGCGAACCCAACACATTCAATAGACGTATTTCTTAAAACAAATAGTGAAAATTTAAGTTCTTTAGCAAGAGACTTTACTTCCTTTTGCTTTTCGCCATTACTCGCCTCTGATAAAGGCTGCCAGAAGAGGCCAGCAGCGAACTGAACCCCATCAACACTAAATACATGCGGCTGAGTAGTCATTACTATTTACCACTCATTACTGGTTGAATTAGAACCACTAGAACGTTCTTACCTTTTTTTGTCATTACTTGGCCACCGAGTGCAAGATTATCTGCACTACCAACACCTTGCGTGTTGCCACTCAAGTTGAATTGCTCAAAGCCTGTTACGACTAGTGTTTCACCACCGTTCATAATGACGCGCTGTAAGAAGTTACGTGTATCAACTTCAGGTGTTTGAATGGTTGAACCACCTGAACTTACCTGACCAATTCTTATTAATGAAGAAATGTCACCTGAGTACTGCAGCATTAACTTGTTGTTATCCAAGATATGAGGAATCATATTCATGCTGAAACCTGTAGTAATCTTGCCAGGCTGCAAGGTAGTTGTATTGCCAGTGCCAGCAGTACCAAGTGTGGTCTGGCTTGATGCTAGGTAGGCAGTTTGACGTGCCACTTGAATTGGAGCAGGCTGGTTGTTCAGAGTGACCAATGATGCTGAAGTAACTTGAGAAACTTTACCTTGCTTAGATAATGCATCAATCATTGCAGTGGTGCCGTCCCAGTTAGTGCCTGAAAGGACACTTAACGTCATGTTTGTGGCGCCAACTGTAGGTTGCGCAATATTGCTTAGAGAAAACCCTAGGTTACGATTAACATTCTGGTAAACCGCATTCCAGTTGATTCCATACTCATCACTATCACTGAGATCGACCGATAGAACCTTAACGTTAATTACTACCTGGCGTGCCAATGCCTTATTTTGGTCATCTACAAACGTACTTACACGATTAAGGACTGCAGGAACATCTGTAACGGTAATCGTGCCGGTAGATGGAGTAACGGTAATTTTACCGTCTGCAGTCAGCATGGTTTTAATGCTATCTTCAATGCCTGTCCAAACAGATAAACCAGAGAACTCTGTGCCAGCTTCTTGTTCTGCATTTGTATTTGCAGCGGCACCACTTGAACTACCATTGCTAGCACCTGAACCAGATGATTGAGTACCAATTTTTGACTTTAGACTCGTATTACCTGGCAGCGCAGTGATGCGATAGGTTTTTGACTTAGTTTTAAAGAAACGAACGCCTGCCCCATCCCATTCCCATGAAATGTTATAGCGTGCTGCTATTAGGTCTAAAAATCCACTCAATTTCCCGTTATATACTGCCAGCCAAATATTTTGGTTTTGTTGGTTAGTAAATTGACCATTAACACTAGCAGGCATCATCCCAGGTACTTGAGCCTGATTACTTTGTGAAATACCATTTACAGATGTACCAGTTTGCAATACTGAAGATGTTGCAGGAATACCTGTAAGCGCTGTAATGTAAGAAGTTGCTTCATTCAAACTTACAAAGCGACGATGATCTACTGCAACTTGGCGTGCTAAGTGTGCATTGGCAATTTCGGAATATTCATTCTCTACCTTTTTAACAGGCATCCATACGCTCTTCACATGCTTAACTTGTGTAGATTTTTTAGGCGCTTCTTCTAATGGCTCAAACTTACGCAAAGCATCTAGTGCAGCAGTCGCTTTGGCATCGTCTTTTGCTACGCCTTCTTTGATTGGTTTCATCGTCGCAGTAGAACAACCAACAAGCATTGTTGCCACAGCTAGTGCAATTAATTTTTGTTTCATTATTTAACCTCCACTACGCGCACAACATTATTTTCATAAGTGCTTACATCAAGATTGATATCGTTGCCCTTCATTGCTGTGATTAATGAATCAAGTGTTTCATTGAACGGACTATTTAAAGTTAAAGGCGCGGTAGCACGGTATTCAATGGCATCCCACTGTAGGGTGTAGTTGTAACGCTTAGCCCAAGCTGCTAGCTGTGTTGAAATCAAATCACCTGTCTTAATTTCAAGTGCAGGTAATTTTGCTCTTTCTGTTTTTTTAGATTTGCTACTATTAACAACATCTGATTTTGAATCTGATAACAAGATGACTTCTGATAGGTAGAAACCTTGGTTTTTACCATTCTTGATTGATGTTTGAGTTGTAGTTTCAATATCAGCTTCATCAAGTCCTAGCGAGACTAGATAATTCTTAATTGTTAATGCTCTTGAGTTTGCAATGCTGTCATCACCGTCTACACTTGGGCGGCCACGCACAATGACACGTGCTGCGTCTGCGATTTTTTTACCGTTATAGGTTAGATCGTCTTTAGCCTTTTTGCTTAATGAAATGCTATTTTCAAAGAAAGGCACGTTTAACAATGATGCTGTAACCAAATCTTTTTGTTTATCAGATTTAGCTTCAGACTCATCATCATTTTGTTTTAAAGCTTTCTTAACAACCTTCTTAGGCTTATGAACATTTTCTGAATCTGAATCTGAATCTAATGGCTTAACAGGAGCAGATTCAGTCTTAGCAGTTTGAGCAGGTTTAACCTCCTCTACTAAATCGGTACGCTTACCGTTATAGCTAACAAAGATTGTTGTTTTACCGCCGTTTGTTGATAAGGCGTATTTCTTAGCTACACCATTAGCAATAAGATACGGAGGACGAGCTTCAGGAGTGATTTTCTGATTCTTACCATTCGTTACAATATATAGGGTCGGGAGATTTTCAGCTTGTGTGAACTGGAAATACGTTCTGTCACCATCATCAAATACTTGTGTCAGACCAATCTGCTTATTTAGATCAACAGAATAATTAAAGTCAAAACCTGATAAGTTGTCAGCTGGTGCAGCCAATGATTGCAAGGCGCTGCTTGTTGTAAAAGCTAAAGTTACCGCTAATAATAAACGCTTAAGTTTCATTCGATTATCCTCTTGCTGATGCTTGAATTGGTTGTGACAGCGCATCAGTAGTGGTTGCGCTTGCACTTGTATGTAGTGGGATTACAGAAGATTCATAGGTAGATTCTTCTTTGGTAACTTCAACGGCACGCTGGTCATTACGTATAACGTACTGAACCAACTCACTGAGAGTTACGTCATGCTCAAGTGCCACCATGCGTAACAAATCAATGTCTTCATTGATATATGTGCCGTCTAAAATTAGGTCGAAATAATTTGGGCGTAATGCACACATTGAAATTAAATCGTAGTAGTAATTTGGAACAGATTTAACCTTATGATTACCAGCAAATGAGCCAGGATTTAAACCTAGGTCGGCTACATTGATACGCATAAATCTCGGACCACTAACGAATAACACAATACGCAATCCATCAGCCTTTAATAGAATTGGCGTAATGTTGCCTTTTTTGTCTAAGCTCATAGCTGAGTGCTCACCAATATGGCCAAGCATATTGGTTAAAGGCAATAAGTTCTCTTTATTGAGCGCACGTTTCATTTTTATGTGCCAGAAATGCACACGTGTGCTGACTATTACGCCATTTTCATCCATGCCTAATGAACGAAACACTTCAATGAAACTAGGATCAGATAATGATGCTGTTGCGCCTGACAAGAATGCTTCAATATTTTCTTGTGGAATAAATGTGCGCGCAGACATATCAGAAACTGTTAATCGGTGCAAAGCCATTAATGCTCTTAATGTTTGCACTTGCGCTTTTTCTTTATCCTTTAATTCAGCTATTGCCATGACTTGTCCTTATTGAAAAATGATGATTTCTTCGTGTGTAACGCCCTCTTCAAGAACTGGCGTTTTTGGAGTGAACTCATCGGCTTTAGCTTCTTGAGTTACCTTTGTTGCTAATTTTTTAATTTGTTTTTTTGGATTATTTGGTTTTTGTTGTTTAACTAGAGGCGCAATCACAGGCGTAGCAACTGACTCTGCAATTACAACCGGTACTTGCTGAACAGGTTGTTTTACAGGGGCAGCTACTACTGCAGGAGCAACAGCACTCGGAGCAGTTGCTGGAGCCGTTTGCACTGGTATAGATTGAGTTTGGGTAGGTAGTACTGCGGCGCGAGGTTCTGAAGCTGCGGCAGTAGAAGGCAAGGCTGGCGCCGCCGCAGGATTTGCTAACGCTGCAGTAACATCTGCACTTGGATAAACTTGAGCTGTGGAAACAGTGCCTGATGCTGTTTGAGTTTGCGATGCATCGGGTGGAGTGTTTGCAACTACAGATGACGGCGCAGTTGCATTGATAGGCGCGCTAGCCCCATCAAAAGTTAATGCAGGGATTTCTTCTGCTTTATTAGCTTTGTTATAAAGTGAATATCCTGTTACACCTGCAACTGAAACAATACCAAGAACAGCAAGTATTCTAAAAATACTAGGTTTTCTCTTGATACCTAACGTTTCATTTGAGACGATATTATCGATTAGTTCTTCAGCAGCCATGATAACTCTTTGTTATTTGATGGTTCTATTTTGCACAAGAATGCACTGCTGAATGATTAAATATAACAAGTGAAATTAAGGGTTATATTTTATTAGCCCGATTGGGCTATGTATGATTTGGTCGCGTCAAAACCCGCTATAACAACACTTATTCTGGATATATATTTGCTTTAGCAATATTTAGCTAATAGGATTCATAAATGGGAATAATTTCATTGGCTTTAACCATCTTCCCATCCAATGTTTCTGCATACCCAATCGATATAATTGGGGAATTGTAAGCGTTGTACTTGCTAGAACGAGACGCAACCTGACTACTGGTTTGAGTAGTTGCTGGTTGCTTCCATGAGACCGATGAAATTGATGCAGAAGAACCTGCAGCTTTAAGTATTTTTGCTACATAGGTTGGGCCTCGGTAAAAACTACCAGTGTTATACGCAGATAGCGCATGAAACAGAGACTTCTCCCCCTCGCCGTACTTAGCCACCGATTTTGCATAAAATCTAGATAAGATAGTAGAGCCCACCTTGACATTTGTGCATGGGTCAAATATCTCACGCACACTGACCTTATATTTTTTTAGATTGTCGCTGTTAATCTGAGAAAGCCCAAGATCAAGGTTGTGCCCTTTGTTAATGAGTATAGTAGCAATGGAAATGGCCTCTTCTGCACTCTTTGGTGTGGGGATAACCCTACTTTTGGTAGTGTTATCCCCAATAGCCCAAGGATTCCCACCAGACTCAACCCTAATAATAGCGGCCATAGTCGATGGAGCTACATTAGCTGCGCATTGGTCTAGAAGTTTGTCTATAGAAGAAAAGTCCATACTACATATACGGTGCGATAGAAATATCGCGGTTTACGTTGATATTAAATTTCTGACCCTGTTTAATTGTAATGATTGGTCTAATTTGGTTATTACGTTGCTGCTCTTGACGTGCCATATCCGTGAGTATCGTGCCAGCAGCCGTGCTAATTCCAGTACCGGCACTTTGATCGGTATTGATGATGGTCGTATTGCCAGAGTTATTTCTGTCAACAATCGTACCTAACACCGCAGTAAAGAATGAAAATCCAAAACGCTGCAAGTATCGATTGTTAACATCGCCCTCAATACCGTGCTGACCCATCTTGTCTGCACCTGGCATACCTAAAAGTGAAACTGTCCTGCCATTAGGTAGAATTATCCTATTGAATACAACAGTAACTCTGCTCTGCCCTTGCACAATGCTATTGTTATATGTGCCATATACATTTGAACCTTTCGGGAAAATAATATGATTCCCGGTGACACTGTCACGCACATCTTGAGACACAACCGCAGTAACTTGACCTGGCAATTGACTATTGACTTTAGTCATTAACACTGCAGGAATTACTGTACCTTCAAAGACCGTATAAGGTGAATTAACTGCATCCTCCGTAATAGGGTTTGTCTTAGCACGTTGAGCTTGTTTATCAATCCAATCTTGATCTTGTTCTTCTCGATTTAAAACTCTTGGGGTTACTGGAGCCTGCTCTAGTGGCGGAGCAGGCGCTAATGCCGCGCGCATATCTGCCTCGTTAATATCTAGGTTTGCATTTGCCAATGCCGGCCTTTGAATATCTGCAACTGATTCAAATGAGTTGTTTTGTGAACCAACAACCATGATTGCACTACCTAGCGTTTGAGCTTCACGCCTAGCATCTTCAATAGCTTGAGCTTCTTTTGCTGAGATTTCTTCGGTCTGTTTCGCGTCCTTACCAACACCCTCCATCGCAACGGCTGGCAAGGCAGGCTTTGATTCTTCTGGAATAGGCTTAGCCTTCTGTTCAGCCAGCACTCCATCAATACTATCGAATACTGGCTCTACGACTTCAGCCTGTTTATTTTCCTTTTCGGCCTTTTCCTTACGTGAGCCTGCATCTTGTGCAAAGATAACAATAACGACAACCAACCCAATTAAGCCAGCAATAAAGAAATGAATATTCTTTTTTACGGTACCCTTACCTTCGATTAGTGTGTCTGATTCTGCCATGGGAGCACTCCATAAACTGTTGTATTAACTGGCTTAGATAAAGGGTAAGCGTTATTAGTAATTGTTACTTCTTTATCATTTAGCTTCAGTATGCATTTTTTAAATAGCCGAGTAACTTTAATAAACTCACCATCACGTAACGGATTGATAACTTCTGTTACATTGTTTTCATCTACGATGAAAGTTGCTGGCCACTCTTGTAATTTCTTGTTCATGCGTAGATATGTCACCTTGCCATCATCTAGCACTTGAGTAGGTTTAAAATCTGCCCCACCTTGAACTGTGTAATCAAAATTTAAACTCTCTACTGGGTTACCTTGAACCTTACTGATAGAAGTTGAAATCACTTCAGCTTGACGTTTTTTCTCTTCAGCTTTGATAGCGTCAGCTGCTATTTTCTGTGCTTTGGCTTGCGCCTCTAACTCGGTTTGCTTCAGTATGATTAGCTCTGGATATTTCCAGCTAACACGTTGATACCACTTACCACCTTCAGGTGAAGCACGCAGCGTAAGTTGATACGTCCTTTGGTCTGTAACTAATGTTGCAGAGGTGAAAATGTTGGGACGGGTAGGTTTGATGAAGATATGATTATCTGTGCGTGCAGTAATCCACTGCACAGAATCACCCATAGCCATCGCAGTTACTTTTTCACCGTCATTCAATTGAATGTCAGTAATGTTGCCTGGCATGGAAAGGACGGTGAACGTATTATTTTCGTCATAACTAAATACAACCAGCTTCGCATCGCCGGGCATTGAAATGGACTGCGATTCCGCATGCGCAGGAGCTAAGCTTATGCCGATTAAAGCAATACTAGCTAAAAGATTTTTTATAAATTTAGTCATTTAATTGATATCCTCACTTACTGCGAAATGCGTGATATATAAGCCAATCGGGTTAGCGTATATCTCAGCCTCTGTTTTTGGTGGAACCACCGCAAAGTGCACTGTTAAAAGCTTATCTTTGAACGTGATGCCAGTATTACTTCTTGTTTCAACACGGATACGTACTAATGCAGCCATTTCCTGCACAAAAGAAACTGAACGAATGGTGATGTTTTGTACAAGTTGTGGATCAACTCTCAAGGCAATAAGCGGTTTATGCTCATCAATATATTGCCTAAACTCTGGAATAGCTTGTTCACGAACGACTGAATAAGCTTCAGTTAAATATTTCTCAGTAAGGAAACGATCTAAAGTAAATAATTTAGTCGTCCATTCTTTTAGAAAATATCTTTTCGCATTCTCATCTGGCGTGAACTTTAATGACTCAACAGGCGTTCCTTCTACCTTACCTGTGTCTTTTACTGTAACCATCCAAGGCACAACAGTTTTTAAAGGGAGCATCTGGTTGATTAAGTACATTTGCACAATAGCGACTACACACATCAAGCAAAACCCTATAAACCAGCGGTTTGCTTCGACAACAGAACCGCCAAATCTCTCAAACAGACCCTTACCAGCTTCGTCAGCAGATATTGGCACTCTTTTATTGATGTTATTACTCATGATTTATCCAATAATTGTTCACTAAATTTAATCACGTATGGAATATGTGAGAGGCAAAATATAACGTGCATATTCAGCAGTTATTTTTTATCAAAGAAACCTTGTAATTAAGTTCGCTGCCGTAAAACCTATCGCTAACAAAAATAGAAAAATTATGATTAAGGTGCCGAAAGGATTGTCTTGGAACCTGCACCCAACAGAAACATATAATGCGTCACTAAATTCCCTAGTCTCAGGCAGCGTATAAAGCTGACGTTCTTCTACTGGCAAAGTTAGCCTATAAGCAAGCTCTGCTCTCGCCTGATCGTTTTTTACCATTTCAATAAAATAAGAATTTACTGTCCTGACGATTGATTCAAAGAAAGCGCGCATTTTTTTGCCCCAATTTAGAAAGCATCAGGTTACATTGGAATAAGAAAGCAACTAATCAAACATAACAGCCAAAATTGTGCTCATTATTTTACGAGCACTAATTAATTGCACTTTCTCAAAAACTGGCATCCAGTTACTATCGCGTCTAGGTTGGACGTGGGGAGTTAAAAGTATGGCTAAAATTGCCAAACAAAATTAATTTGTTAATCTGACGTTAGATTGTAAATATTAGGAATTAAGTATGAGTAAAGTAGGTTTATCCAATACAGCAGGTAAAGTTTTCTGGGGTTCATTGTTGGGCTACTGCGCAGTGTTCTCAGGGTTCTATTACAACACTCAGTATTCACTCGGTAAGCTTGAGAATGAGATGCGCAATGGCAGTGTATTCGACGCTATTCGTCACACCGCTTGCGAGCAAACCAAAGGATGTAAGGATATGGACTACCTACCCTACTTAATTCTGAATGAATCTACTGGGAAATATAAGGTACAGGTTATCGTGAAAGCTAAGGATGCTAAACAAGTAAATGATATTGCGTTAAATCAGCAGTTGGACGCACAACGTGCAAATTTACCTTGGTATGTGAACAATAAGTTGGATTCGATTGAGGTAGCTATCGTGAATGGTAAACGGGTAATTGAACTACATACCAAGCCTAGCTGGTATCAATCATTAATTTCAATGTTTGGATAATTAACATGAATAAATTTTCTATTAAAAGTTTAGTTGCAATGCCGTTAGCACTATTAGCCTTTGGCGTGTTGCCAGTTTTATTGCTACCGATTGGACAATATCCAATTATCAACGCAATGGATTATGAAAAATCTGATATTAATGGGCTGATTAACACAGGCTGGCCAATCTTTTTTGATGCGTACCACTTAGCTAACATTGAGTTTGTGCTGTTATTGCCAGTCGCTTTTATTCTTTACTCACTATTTAAAGGCAAGAAGGCATATCACGGCATTTGGGCGCTGTTCTTAGTGATTGGTTTGGCTGTTAAAGCTTCCAATATGGATACGACCAACATGGCCTTACTATTCATTATGGGCGTATTTGCATCACTAAATGCTTGGGCATATTTGGAATACCACAATGAGACATTGGATGATTGGTTGCGTTACAAGTTTGGCCGTCATGCTATGGCACGTGCTTACTATGGCCCAAATACATATGACAACAATGGGTCTAGCAACAACGGTGCAAGCGTTCAACCAGCAAATGTGCCGACCATTACATACAATGCATTAATTGCACGTAAAAACTTTAACAATGTCGTGGGCATGGATGAGTTCAAAGCTCGTTTATTGAAAGCCGGTAATGAAGTGCTATCTAATGATCCATCAAGTCCAAAACGTAACGGCATCCTGCTTACCGGTGACCCAGGTAACGGTAAAACAACAATGGCTGAGGCGTTAGCTGGTGAGTTAAAGTTACCTATCATCAATGTAGCGTTTGGCACATTTGCAAGCTCATGGGTTGGTCAAACAACTGAGCGCGTAATGAAGGTATTTGATGATGCTATCCAACAAGCGCCATGTGTGCTGTTCTTGGATGAAATTGAAGCGGTAATGATTGACCGTAGCAAAGTGACTAATGCGGATAGCGAAGGCCCTAAGACTGTATCTGCTATGTTGAAACGCCTTGAGGATATTCGTCGCAGTAAAGTAGTTGTGGTTGCGGCCTCTAACTTCTTAGAGCGTTTAGATCCTGCCGCGATTCGTGAAGGCCGCTTTGATTACAAAATCGAAGTACCACCACCTGACTTTGCTGCACGTAAATTCTTACTGAATAACGGCTTGAAGTCTGTTGCATCTAAAGTTGATGCGAACGGTTTAGAGCGTGCTGCTAAGCGTTGGGAAGGCTTTGCCGTGTCACGTATTAACGCGATTGCAACAGAAACATTAGACCAACTCAAAGAAGGTAAGATTGAAACTGTTGGCTTTGATGAGCTAGCAGGCGCATTACGTCGATTAAACGCTTCTATGGGCGATAAAATTCCTGAAGATGCTTTGAATATCGAACAGTTAATCTTGGCTCCAGAGATGCGTAGCAGAATGACAAAATTGGCTCTACGTATGGTGAACATTGATGAAATTGAAGAAATGGGCGGTAGCGTACCTTCAGGCGTATTGTTCCACGGCCCTGCCGGTACAGGTAAGACGATTGCGGCGATGGCATTAGCGAAAGAGTCTAAATGGGCATTCTTAAAAACAAGCGGTCATGACTTGCTTCATAGTCCAGACAAGATTGATACATTGATTAAGCGTGCAAAAGATGTACGCCCTTGTATCGTGTTTATTGATGAAGCTGATGATGTATTAGCAGACCGTCGCAACTCTATCTTGTCAAAAGATGTGACTAACAAGCTCTTGACGATTATGGATGGTGCTGATGGCAGAACAAAAGACATTTTGTTTATTGCTGCGACTAATGCGCCAGACTTAATTGATGCGGCAATGTTACGTGGTGGACGCTTTACTGAAAAAGTAGCTTTTGATGTGCCTGATGAAGAGTCATTGCACGGCTACGTGACCAAGTGGATTGGTAAGACCAAAGCTAAATTAGGTGCAGACTTTACAGCAGAGGCGATTGTTGTACTATTAAACGGTGAGTCATTGGCCAACGTAGGCGAGATTCTTCAATCTGCGGTCAATGAAGCGATTTCAACTGGCGAAAACAAGAACTTCAATGTCACGCTTGCGCATGTTCACCAAGCGATTAAATTGATTAAAGGGGAATAATATGATCTGGTTAAAACTACTGTTTGTGTATCCGTTCATTGCTTTAACGTTATACATGACTTCAGGAAAAACAATAGCTTCACTCATGTTATGTATTGTGATGTTAGTTTTGATTAAATTATCCACACTTGCCTTACGTGAAATTGCGAATCAGTAATTAGCAATAAAAAACCGACCCTCTTGGGTCGGTTCGTCATTTCATATACTTATTATGGCAAACCAGCTTTTGAAGCAGAGTCCATCGCTCTATTTACCATTTGATTGTTAGCTGATTTTGCCGATGCCGCACGTTCTAACGCCCTATCCCCTGCTGGGTTTAAACTTTTTAAACCGCCAACACCACCATTAGAAGCTGATGATCTCAATTTATTACCTAGGTTTTGTAATGATTGACCTGAATTGCCACCCATCTTGTCCCCCATGCTAACCAACTTGTTACCTGCGCCTTGTGAAGCACCAACACTTGCATTCCTACCCATATTTTTAGCGGTGCTATGAATACGCCCAGCGAAGCCATCCATGCCAATTGCCCCACCACTTGTAATCGCACTTGCAATACCTGGTGCAGTCATCATCAGTGTGCCAATAACACCTGAAATAGCGAGTGCTGATAATAGGCTACCAATCATCGACCCCATTTCAAGCACGCCATTTGCTTGTGGCGCTGCTGCACCGGCAATTGCTGCCAAACCGATTCCTAGTAATAAAGCCACAACAACTTTAGTCAAACAAGCGTTGATTAAGAATTTAAGCCATCCATCAAATAAGAATGAAGTTTTACCTAATACAAGGAATGGAATAAAAATTGGGCCAATAGCCATTGCAATGGCAACCATGATAAGCGATGTAAGTACAGCAATCATACCCACTACTGATGTGACTAACATTGCTAAAAACATTGCACCTAATAGCAAAATAGTGAAACCGCCTTTAGTTAACATGTCCCACAATGTCATTTCTGACAGTTTATCAATCACCCCACCAATCACTTGAAATTCGGCCAACATAAAGTTATTAAACATTTGGTCTATCGAGCCACCATTGTCTACTTTGGAAACTAAGTTATTCATCAAGTCATCAATGCCATTAATTACAAATGTGTCATAACCATCACTAAGTAACCATGTTGCAAAACCAATAGTGAATATGGTGGTAATTAACTTATTCATTGGTTCTGACAAACTACCAGATGTCATGGCCATTTGCATTCCTGACCACGATATGGCGATAACGGAAAGTCCTGTTAGAAGTGTGACACCCATTGGCGTAATTGCCGCCCTGTAATTTTGGGCGAAATTTGCAATTGCTGTTGTTACTTTCTTTATGGCGGCAGATAGTGCGTCTGCAAATGTTTCAGAGCCACCTACTCCCAATGTTTGGCTAGTTGTAGCACCTTGATTAGTTGATGCAGTCGTGGCTGCAGCAGCTACATCTCCCGCTGTCACCGCATGAGAGATTGAGGAAAACAACAGCACAAATGTAACTAAAAAATATGATAAACATTTCAATATAAATTTCATTGCTGCTTCCCTCTTTCTCATTCGAATCATTGACTACTTAACACTAAATTAAAACTACTTTTTATTTGAGAAATACTTAGCAGAATTTTTCTCTGTTTCTTTAGCTTCCGCTCTCTCTCTAGCTTCACGTTCAGCCTTCTCTTGTTGCTCTAAGCTGGCTTGAACTGCCTTTTCAGTACCGATTGCACTCACCTGAATGAGATGACTCATTTGATCTTGGAGTAGAGAGTTCTGAGTACCGACCAATTGCAACATACCTACCGTACCACTCTGCTTAGGTAATTCACCGGCTAAGTAATCGGCACGCTTCTGATGTTGCTCTAGCTGATTATTAAGTGATTGTAAGTTTCTGTAGTAATTTCTATCTTGTGAGATACCTTTTTGCGCACGATCAAAGTCATATTGCAAGACACGTTCTGCCGAGACTTTTGACTTAATCGATGTACGGTCTAGGTCTTTCATCAAAGTATCCATACCTTGATATGTACCATCCATTGAAGTCATTGTCTTATTAACATCACTGTATGTGCTATATACGCCTTGTGCAGCCCTAGCTAAGTCTGCAGTAGAACCATAATCACCAGGTGGGATGTAACCACGAGTGATACCTTGTTGGATTACTGCAGGGTTAAGTTGGGTTAAGTCTTGAACCATTTTTTGGTACTGCTTAACTTCTTGTGCCAGAATTGCAGCCTGATGCGCCGTCTGTTTTACTGTCTGTACTGATGTAACAGTATTTTTAGAGAAGTTAGCTGGGTCAAATACTACTTTACCGGCCGCATGTGCAGTAATGCTCACAGATAAGCCTAAAGCCAAAGCTAATAGGCTCTTTTTAAACTTAAATTTACTCATTCACCATCTCCTTTATGTAGTGTTGCTTCCAGTTCGGATTCTCATCCCTAGTTTCATAATGCTTAGTAAATGTCTTTTGCGCCCTTGAATCAGAACGTAGGCAAGCCAAAATTTCTGGAGGACATCTAAAGTGAGCCATTCGACTCATTACTGGTGTATTGATGTAGTAATTAAGTTTTGGCACAGCATCACGAATTCTTTCAACTTGCTCTGCATTCAAGCTGAATTTCTTGATATACATCTCTATGTGAGCATTAGCATTCTTATTTGGTAAGAAAATTCTGTTTGGTATGTTGTCAATAATCGAAGAAAAGATTTCAGATTTTGCTAACTCTTCTAATGATTGTGTAGCCATCACCAAAAACGCATTTTTCTTGGCCAATGTTTTTAACCAATCGTTAATTCGAAGCGTGAACTTCTCATCTGACAACATTAACCATGCCTCTTCTAGCTCAATAACAGTTGGTCTACCGTCTAGGCCAATTTTGATACGATAAAAGGCATACTCAAGAAATAGGCTGGTTAATCGTTTATTTGCGAATAATGTACCGACTTCGATACATGTAAAGTCACCTAAATTAAATTCATCATCAATATTGTCAAAGTATTTAGCATTTGCGCCTTCACCAATCCAAGGCATCAACTCTTCATTCAATCGATTTGAACCCATCAAACCGTATAGTGAGCGTAATACCCATTGGTTCTTAGGTAGGACAGACATTTTATCTAATGCCTTCCAGACCAACTGCTCATCTTCTGCGGTGAACTCATAGTTACGGCTCGTTAATAGGCTTTCAATCCATTGCACTAAGAATGTCCAATGTTCTTTATCACCCAATAAACTTAAAGGATTAAGCTTGACTGGATATTCACCTGACATGTCAATATGTTGGCCACCTTGTAGCAAAGTTGGGATTTTGCAGGAATAGTCTTTATCGAAAATGACACGTTTACATGGAGAGTACTTGCCAAATTGCGATAACAGGAAATTTAGGAATACTGATTTACCTGTACGTGATGGGCCAACCACCATCGTGTGTGCCAAATCTCCGTTATGGAAATTAAAATAAAATGGTGTGGCAAACTCTGTAGAAAGTGTTGTTAGGGCAGAACAAGGCTTCCCAGATTGTTCACTCAAATAAGCATTATCGATTGCACCAGTTTGGCGCGACCATAGAGGACTCAAATCAGCCATATTCCCAGTATGCACAAAGAACGTACGTACTAATTGACCCCACTGCCCAGGCAATGTGGCAGACCATGCTGATAATAAATGCAGAGTTTCTTTTACAACTAAGAATCCTTTTTGCCGTAGGCTACTTGTCACCGCCTTCATAGTGTCATCACACTCAGCGCGAGTTTCCCCATAGGAGATGATAGAAAGGTTGTAATAACCGAATTGACGATTGTTAATCGTCATATTATTCATCGCCTCCATTGCATCTTTTGCTTTGTATAGCTTTGATTCATCCACCTTATCAGACTCACTATTAGTAAACGTTTCTTTCAAGTAGGTCATGATGGATTTGGATGTATTCATATTGTGTCTACGAATACCATCAATGTATTTCTTAGCCTCGTCTTGATCAACATACATGAAGCATTGCGAAATTGTAATTTCACCAGGCACAGCCAGTAATGAATCAAGTATGCCCGGCACAGTGACATCAGGCCAATCTTTGACTGATACGGCAGATGCATAACGCAATTCGTCAGATTCAAACAATAGAGTGTCATGACCGACATATAACGTGTTATCGGGGAGATATGAATCCAAATACCCTGCAAGCCTTTGTTTGCGAACTCTAGCTTGGTTATTTGCTGGATTGGTGCGTTTATGTAGGAATGTTAATAACTCTTCATCTTGCAAACGCTTAAGACCAGCATCTCTGATAGTTTCATCAAATGCCGTCATCATGTCATCGAATCTCTCCATATCGACTGCTATCTTTTCAGCATCAAAAGCAAATGACTTTCTTCTTGAGAATGCTGCCAGTAATGAAAGATAAGATGACTTAAAAATGCCGTAACCTTTACGTGTAGAGTAATAGCCAATCCTATCCATCAATCCTGTAGCGCCACTCTCAGGGCTATATAAGATAGATAGGTAATGTTTATTCTCATATTGATTACCGCTATTGAACTCTTTTTTCCACGTATCATTGATAAACGTGCTTATTTCGTCAGGCATATCGCCTTCGGTATATTGGTTTGTACGTCTCCTATCAACCGTCCACCAAACGGTCACGCGCTCATTAAAAACACGCATAGCGTGTTCAATTAATGATGCATATCTGTCTTTGTCTTGTTCTTGCAAGTTCTCAACGTCAATACCTGGCATCTTATAACAAAGCAATAATGCCCCATCCTTGTTTAATACCGTGTCTGGGCGTATCAGCTCCATCCACGGTAGTAAGTCAGGATATGGGTGCGCTTTTCCTTCGTATTCAGTGCGTGCTTTAGATAGGTTTAACATAAATTACCTTGATCAAATCCTTCAGGTCTTGCGTTATCGGTAATAACTGCATGCGGCCATGGGTCATAACGTGCATGCTGTCTGGAATATTTAATGTAGATCTTCCGCATCTTTGGATCTAACTTATGTATCCAAACTAGAAAGAAATGCACAACTATAGCTACAGCCACCCAATAAAGCGTGTTACTAGCAAAACAGATACAAAGGGCGGCAGTAGTGTTAATCACTACCAGCCCTTTTTCACCACCACCCATTGTTTTCTCTTCGTTGAGAGAACGATGTAAAGCAGTAACTCTTAGCTCGTTATCAGCCATTGATTAACCACAAGCAATTGATGAGCTTGTACCTAATAGCGTAAGTACTGTTGGTGCAAGAATTGCGATTGAAACACCAATCATCACAATCATAATGTTATGAATCCAACCCTTTACTTCACCTAATGCGATTGCGATACCTGATATTGCAAATGCAAGCACGCCAACAGCTTTAGCAGTCGGTCCACATAACGATTGTGCAAAGGCTTCTAACCCTTGCGCCCAAGGCATTGCACCATAGGCTAATGCTGAACCAGAGAAAGATGCCAAGATTAAAAGGCATACCCCTTTGATAAAGTATTTATTAGATAACGCTCTCTGTAACATAACATTTCCTCTCACGGTCAAAATTGTTTAATTTCATAATTTCACTAAGGCGTCTTTTGCCTTTATCTCGAACTAACTGCAGTACAAAATCGAATGTGTCCCCGATTTGGGCACGTACTGACTCCAATGGCCAGTCGATACCTTCGGTAGATAGAATTAGGGTTTCTAGGGTAGAAAGTGCTGATAGCGCACTATTTGCATGCATAGTGCCAAAGCCGCCATCGTGACCAGTATTAAGCGCACGCATGAAGTCAAATGCTTCAGCTCCACGTATCTCGCCTACTATGATCCGGTCTGGACGATAACGTAACGCTAGTTTCACTAATCTACGGATAGTAATGTTTGCTTGGTCGTTAGCCTCTAATGGAACCCAATTCGGAACCTTTACAGCTAACTCACGTGTATCCTCAATCGTAATGATTCGCTCATCTTGTGGGATGTAACTAATCAAAGCATTCAGAAAAGTGGTTTTTCCTGATGAAGTTCCGCCTGAAACCAAAAAGTTCTTCCTGTTAATTACCATCTCAATCAAGAAGTCTTTGGTTTTCTCAGTCATATAACCTTGATTAACATAATCATCTAAAGTCCAAACCACACTAGAGTGTTTACGTATGCAAATTGTTGAACCCATTGTGGAGATACCATTTACAGCTGCCGCTATACGGAAACCATCCATACGCGCGTCTACCACACCAGACTCCTGACCATCCTTCACTTCTTTATCAGATAGGCGCGCTACTGTATCAATCGCGCCACGAATTTCAGCTTCTGAGATTTTTACATCAGGTAGAAAAACCATTTCACCAGCACGCTCTACCCATACATTATTTTCACCGTTAATCATCACCTCTTGCGTGAGCTCGTCACGCAAGTGCGGTAAGATTGCTACCAGTTGGTTTTCCAACATGGATTGAAGATGAGAGTTTAGAGAAGATTGATTATTCATAATTAAGTTGTAATTTGTTTCATGTTCGATGCGACATAGCGTGTACATACGACTGCAATTAGCGTAGCTACAGGCCACCAAAGCACTGGTAAATTAATAGGTAAGTAAAGTGACATCATTGATAAACCTGTTACCACAACAGAGATATTCGCCACACGCGCTTGCACACCTGGTGAAGTAAACCCATAACCTTCAATTTTGATTTTGCGGGCTACTAAGCCATCCACAAATGCAGCAAAACCAAATACAAAGAGAACGGGAATCCATCTCCATGCAATGCTGACCCTTAAAAATAGTGCGTATATTTCCAATTTGAATGTTTTCAGTATGTCGTTAGTAGCAGCTGCAGCTTTCTGTTCAGAACCAAAAAATGCTGCACTCTTATGTGGAGTGTTATGCATTTTGTTTACCGCCTTATTAGCGGCAGTTTCTGTGAATACCATTCCAAAAGCAGTGTTTGCATTTAATACAATTTCTTTTCCACCATCTTCGCCATAAGCTAAATAGGCGTTGTCCATATCCTTTTGTACTACCTTGTAGTAATTTTCAGGAGTCGATATCAAAGACATTACAAAGAACATTGCAACGCCCAAGATGAACCAGAATTTGATGTGCCCTGTTAAGGTCAAGCCGCCTCCCCTAGCAATTCTGATAATGAGGTGTACTTGTCTATCCAAGCCAAGTCATGCATAGAAATGATGCGAGCCAATACCATCTGGCGCATACTGCTAGGCTTAACCAATGAATAAGGGTGGTCGTAAACTTTAATCTTGCCGTTATGTTCGCGCTGGAATTCTGATATATCAGTAGTTAATGGCTCCCATAAAACTGGGTCGTCATGCAAAGTCCCAACAGAAACCTTCGCCACTTGATCAACTTCCATCAACAGCCCTTTTATATATGCAACCATCTGGGCTTCAGTTGCGTATTCAATTGGCGTTACATCATGAAAGCTGTTCACAGCATTTAATAGGCAAGACTCAAGCAAGAGCATATTTTTATCAGAAGGCACTATCACTCCCATAAACCTTACTAAACGTAGTGTGATTTGCAGTAAGTTCGGCCATGCCTGAAAAATATCCTTTAAAGGTTTTTTCACTTCGGCATTTGTAGAAGCTATTACTAAAATCTGGTTGTTATCTAAATAATCCATTGAGTTGCCCACATATTGTTAGATTAATTATGTTGGAAATCTGAAGGGCAACTGATAATGAATAACAGGCTTTTTTGTATGTTATATTTAGGCAGCTATGGCTATTTTTTCTTCAGGTAGCTGCGTGACTTCTCTCTGCTTCAAATAGGTTTCTGGCTTCAGGCTTGATGACCTTACACACAAAGGACATTCGTACTTAGAATGTAACTTGCCTACCATTACAACGTAGCTACCTTTACAGTGCTGACATTTAGTTGTCGTGAGGGTATTTATTCTGATTTGCTGGATTAAGTGCCAGGTTCTTACAAAGGTAATTAAGGGCTCTGCCTTAATAGCTTTACAGTGCTCTAAATACAGGTCATAAGCAGCAACGATTACTTCTGCTTCTAGAGCATATTTTGATTTTTCTTTTAACTTACGGTAACAGTCAACTACGATAGATGACTGAATCATGCGCATTGGATAAGTAGTGCTTGAATACCATGAATGGTCACTAGGCAATGGCCCGGTAATTGGAGTTTGTCCTGTAATCTCAACGTGTAACTTCATTAATTTGTCACGTTTTAATGGCATCAGCGCAGTAACAATCGGAACTCGTGCGCCACGTTTAAACATTTCTTCAGCTATCTTGAGCATTTTTATCTCAAGCAAGACTGGCAAATCATCCTTAAGCCTTTTATCCGCAGCGCCCATGATTACACCCCTAGCCCAAGAACAGCCTGTGTTATTGCGAATTTGTCACCGGCGATATAATTCTTCAGGTGAGAAATGCTCGCTTCATCAAAACGGAATTTGATAGCGCTAACCCCGCTCTCAGCAAGAGTATGTACATCTAGTGGCGATAATTGTCTGATGAAGTCAGCAGTCGCATCATCTAAGCCAAGGTTATGTTTTGCAGTGATTGGATCAGTTGAGAGTTGCTTTTGTGCAACCATTAGGAAATGACTATTTAACTTCTCTAAATCCGGTCCTGCTTGGCTGTGTGCTACTGACATTTTTCATCCTTAAAATGTATCAATAAAATAAACCATTCAAATTCGCTACTTATATTTGATTGGTTAAGTTGATGCCATTTTAGAAAGTTAAATATTTTAGATGAATGGTGAAATCACGCTAATTTAGCGCCTTTACTTCCTTGACATCACGCTCTCAATATGCGTGTATGGGCGAAAAAAAACAGCTCCCGAAGGAGCTGATTTCTATGCTGCTATTTTGTAGGTTAGTTTGTTTTGCAACATCCCAAACATCGCCTTCGGCAAATCATCTACACTGTTGATTGTGCACCATGTAGTGAACAATTCATTCAGTACAACTCCAATCCCCACGCCTAATATTTCGACGCCGGCATTAGCTGCCGCAGCAATAACCTGCTTAGACTGGTCATCGTTGTTAGGCTCACCATCAGTTACTACAATGAGTAGCTTTCTAGCTTGAGGCTGTTGAATTAAATCAATCGCCACTCTCGCCATGGAATCACTTAATGGCGTACTACCTTGAGTTTTTAGCTGTTTGAAACTCTCTGCATTGGCTGCTGGCTTGGTACCAAAACTTGTTAAGTAATCAACACCTGTTGCCGTTGGAAATACAGCTACTGCAGTTGTAACACCCTGTATAGAAGCAAGGGCTTCTGCAGTTGCATACCCAGTTAAAGCCGCAATTTTCAGCTTGTTGTTTTCATCCATGCTTGGGGAAATATCGATTAGCAAACTTGCTGCTACATCGATGTCCATACCTTCAGCACGTTTTTCAAACACCTTGCCGCCTAGTTTCACCTCATGAAGATGACGCTGAGAAAAGCGCGCACCTTTATCAGTACGAGTAGTAGAACTAAAGGTTTGCGCTTGCAGTACAGTTTGTAATTTCTGCTTTAGCGCATTAACTGCGCGTCTTGCTTGGAAATCATATTCACTATTACTGCCTTTGTTTGCATGCTTTGTAGCATTAAACACTCGCAAAGGTCCACTACCATCATAATCACGTGGAGTCTTAGCGCTTTCAACGTTTATTTGGTCTGCCAGTACATCACCAAGGTCTTGGTATTGATGCTCCTTAGCTGCACCTAAGATGCTTTTAAGGATTTCTGACATTTTTTGAGCTTGGTCATCATTATCTGAATCCCCCGCCCCGCCTGAACCATTTACTGGATTTGAGTCACCGTCTTGCTTGGACTGACTTGAACTGTCGCCTGAGCTATTGTCACCGTCATCCGCATCATCTGAAGCGTCACCGCTTTGAGATTGAGCTGAACTGGATTTAGCTTGCTGTTCCTGATCTTCATTCTCACGTTCTTTCTCCGCCTCATCTTCAATCATTTTCATGATTTCAGATGTTAAGTGGAAAACATCCAATGTGGATTTAGCGTTATCTACATCATAAGACAGCGCTTCAAGTCTAATGCGCGCATTCAAAGGCAGTGTTTTTTCAAACACAACATCCGAACCCTCCGCAATATCCTTAAAAGCTGCTTGATGCAAAATATCAAAACGTAATTTGTTAATCATCCAGCCTTGCACGATTTTGATAGGCTCATCACTTTCATCGGGCACGCCGTAAATCTTTTTATCTACTAGACTAATAAAAAGCTTGTCTAAGTTTGAGGAAACACCAGGAAAGCGTGCTTTCTGTAACTTTTCCATGCGAATATCTTCTAGCAAATTCATCATCCCAAAGAAAGTCTCAGGATTTTTCTGTTTCTTTACCAATGCGCTTACTTCTGTATCGGTAAATGAGATGTGTCCGGCTTCATGACCAACAAAGCCTAATGCTAATACAGTAACGTCGGGATCATTATCTGGCAATGGTGGTAGCCAAATAGTATCAACGCAATTTGTTTTAGCCCAATCTCCCTGCAACACCTTAACGCCTTGTTTACTTGCTAATGCACCAGCTATAAACGGTAGTGCGTTTTTAAGATTGGTAATCATGATATTTTCTCCTGTCGGTTTGACGGGTGCCGAAGCACCCGTCCTATTTAAAAGAATGCTGCGGCCTTTTTGGGCTTAGCAACTGGATTGGTAGCTGGAGTGGTAGCTGGAGTGGTAACTGAAGTTACAATCGGAAGCGGTTTATCTGCTTTCGTTATATCTTGCACACTCTCATTATCTACCACTTGCAATAGAGGCTCTGCTGAAGTGTTTTCTTGTAGGAAATCTTCTTGCTTAGCTACTACTGATGTTTCAACTAATGTTAGAGTTGCTTGAACAGCTTTAGCTTCTACTGTCACAGGCTTAATGGTTTCAACTACTTCATTAATCGCTAGCGTTTCTTGGATTGGTTGAGCAGCTTTAGGAGCACTTGAGGCTATGCCTTGTTGTACTTTTTCAGCATGCTTTAACATATCTTCAGGATCGCAAAGCATATTAACCAGACCGATAAGCGCAGAATAATGCACGCCTTCAATCCAACCATCATCAGGCATAGAACCCAACACATCATTGATAGAATCAATAATAGGTTGAATATTTTTGCCATCTAACATACTTAAACCAGCCATTTTGTTGCGGATTGCCACTACTTGATTTAAAGCTCGTTGGCCAACACGAGGTTTGCCTTGAAAGCTTTTTTCGTATGCATCGCGTGCTGCCGTAGAAACCTCAGTAAACAATTTATTAGCTAAATTATTTACCAGGCCTTCACCATCGCCTTTGGGGACAATAGTAAAAATATCTGTTAAGAAACGGAATCGGCCTACGGCTTCATCCACTTTCAAAACGGAACGCTCGACAATCTCCCGAACGACTGGGGTCTTGATAGCATTCAAGTGATTACTTAGGTTTACATCATAGTCATTAGCGAAATCAGCCAACAACGAATTGTATTTAGCCTCACAAGTAGCCAAGAATTTTTCCAAATCCTTAACTTCTGATACTGGCACAACACGAGATGACCCTCCTAATGCTGACACACCTACAGACATTAATTTACGACTAATTTCCTTTTTCAAGGTATTGAATGGCTTTAAGGTTTCTGTTGGGAAAATCTTTTTGCCACCTTTTGTAATGATGCCGTCACCCGGGAGTGAAGCGTTCATTTTTGCTAGGTCACCATCTGTTGTGCGTTTATAGCCAGACCAGATAGCGTTATCTACGCTTACTAAGACAATTTTATCGAAAATTTCTTGTTGGTTTGTACTCATGATGCTCTCCTTTTATAAATAAGAGGGCACCTTTCCCGAATGGGGAGGATGCCCCATCGGGTTTTGAAACTAGAACTTACTTTTGATATGTGTACTTGCGCACACGTTCTGCCTTTCAGCAAGAATCTTTTAAGCGTCTTACATCGATACTCAATGTTAAACATCGGTGGAAGACGCCTGCAAAGCAGGCGGAAAACCTAATGGTTTAATTCTTTTAGGGGATTTTATTATGTCCTAATGGTATTACCTCGTACTTAATGCCTTGTTCATCTAGAGACTTACAATGCGCAAGTACTGCAGGCTCTTTCATCAGTTCATTTACCCGTTTATCACAATCTTGAATGGTTTGATGAGAAGCAACCGCTGAAGTATTCTTCATAGTTTCTCCTTAATCTTTATAGCCACCAGGGTAATGTGAATCTTTTTCATTATGCTACTCCTTTCTCAAAAGCTCCCCGACCGAGGCGCACCAAAAAACCTTTATGTAACGGCCTTTTGGTGCGCCCCGCTTCGAGGTGTAATACAGCTAGAGAGAACGAGCTATCCCAAGAGAATAAATCGCTCTAGAGGATTGATAACAGTACGGTAGGACAACCCGTTATTTTGAAATGATAGGAATAAGACCTACGATTTTGAGATTTCTCTCAAAAAATGAATTCTATTGCGTATGCAATATCAGGAACCAATATCCAGATAGGACATACGGAATAAAACTCTAGTGAATATTTTTGAAATAATGATGGTATTGAGGGCACACCACCTAACATGAAGTTAGGTGGTGCTATTTTTATTGATTATAAGTACACACACCTTTTGCTGCCAATTGAATGGTAGTAAATGGTGATTGTCCAGGATTTCCGTTGCAGTCTTGGCCAATTAACATTGACACAAGCAACAATAAAGAAAAACCGAATAAAAGTGCGCCTAAAATTTGTAATGCTTTAGTCATGATAAATCTCCTAAGTAATTTAGGTACCATGATCCCAAAGGATAATAGTACCCGATGGGTTTCACTGCAATAAAAAGTAAAGAAAAGTGAAATAAGCTGAAGGCATCTCTATAAAGGGATGCTATTTTGATATGCATAGCACAAAGGCTAAACGTCTGTGTTTTCACACAAGAAATCTATCGACTGAAACCACTCGATAGTATTCTCAATGACGTATTTTGATTGGTTATGATTAGATATGCTTAACTTTTAACGTGTACGGAAGCTCACACATGTAAGAGAATATTCTCAATAATCCATAATGTCAATATATGGAAAACTTCCCGATAAGCAAGGCTTACCGGGTTGTCTTCATTTTATTTTTGAATTGTGAGAACGGTTATTAATCCAGAGTACGCCTGGCACTATAATAGCTGCCACACCTAGGATTGAAACCAAGACCAATAATGGCTGACTCATCATTCTTCCTTTCTCTATTCAGAGTCTAATACCCAGTAACCTAATAAAGTAAGAATACCATAAAAGATTAATGATATTACAAAGGTATTGATACTGTTAGGCAAGTCCACTAATGCATAAACTTTGTCTAAAGCTGGTGTGCCCATCCATACGAATTGGCCTACAGCGATAGATTGTATTACTGCTGCTAGATAGACACTCTGATTTTGATTTGGTTTTTTCAACATAAAACTCTTCTCCTTATGATTAATAAAAAGAGAGTCACCACGTGGGTGACTCCCACGTGGGTTGATAAAATTTCTTAGAACATTTTTGCTACTCTTACTCGATCACCTTGAATGATGCGCACCTTATCTCCAATGACAATATTATTTGCACTATCATAAGACTGAGTAACTGCTACCACCCTACCGTCATCGAGCTTAATGATGTACTCATAAGCACTTTCACGATTGATGGCTTGAGCGGCATAATTGCCACCTACAGCACCGATTGCACCTAATGCAACAGTAGCTGCAGTACGAGTTGTGGCATTGTTACCGATAGTGCTACCTAGAATACCCCCTAGTACACCACCAATACCTGCACCACTAAACTGCGACAACTGCGAACTACCATCTACTGCAACCTGGCGCATATCTTCAATACGACCCTGAGTTACGGATTGCATTGATTGAGCAGAGTTACCGTTATATTTCATCCCAGAATAATCTTGAGCATGAGCTAATCCGGCTAGTAATACAAAAAATGATGTAAGAACAATTTGGGTAATTTTCATGATGTTTTCCTTAGTGATGGCGAACCCATGTCCAGACGGACATGTGACAATCCGCCTGTTTAATTACGTGCGTAAGCTGACCAATAAGCTACATTGGCTGGTTTACGCAAATACCAATTTTTAAAAGCTACAACTACCTCTGCTAACCCAAATAATGCGAGTAAAGCAAAAAGAAATATAAGCAATAAAATTGCGTTTTCCATTGTGACCTCCAGTTCCCATTTCCAGTCGGGGATTAGTTGAGTAACAACCTATGGGCGGAATGGTCTTTACCTATGCAGGTAAAAACCCACATAGGCAATTTTTAAAATGCGAGGCTTGTGGCCTCACTAATTTGGCGATTACTCGCACAAAAATGTTTCTATAATGTCTTGGTTGTACACGGCACTATAGAAACATCACTCCGAAGAGTGATGTTGAGATTAGGCAAATGCCCAAACGCCACGTTCTACCGAGCAAAACTTCGGTGTTACTTGCAGAATTTGTCTAACTTTTGCTTGCCAATTCTCATTTGATTTAAGTTTATCTGGCGCGTCTTCTGCAATCTTTTGATAAAGATCGGTTAGACTAGCCTTTCCACCTAATGCTACCATCGCGTGCGCGACAATAACTTTCCATACACCTTGAAGTCGTTTAGCTTGTTTATGAGCCATTGCTGACAAATCAACAAGTAAAGACAATGGTGCTTTTGGCTTCTGCCACAGAATCAAATACTCATGAACGATAGCGAAGTGTTTCATATTGCTATAAGTGTTTCTACCAGACATAGTGTTGTGCTGCGTCTTGATAGCTACACTTGCTAGCTCATTAGCCGGCATTCTTGATATAGCTTCCGCTTGATAGGACACATAACGCCCCTCCTTACGTAAATCACCAATCAGAATGCCATAATACCCACCAGCTTTAGTTGCCTCACGTTGATTCATAAGAACCATGTGAAGTTTCTCATGGAAGTCATCATCATCAATACATTCACTCAAGTCGTCAGGGTGTGCAACACCATTACCCCAAACTTCTTTGCTATATCGGATCATCGGTCCGTATGCAGGATGGCTATGACAGAAATCTACCTCTTGGCCAATCGTATCTCGAATTGAATGCTTTAAAGCATTAAACCCTTGATGTAAATCTAAACCGAAAGCCTTGATTCCCATTTCTTTTGCCACTTCTACCGATGTACCTGACCCCATAAATGGGTCGCAGAAGCTAGATGGCTTATATTGCTCAAACAATGCTTTGTAGACATAGCCCGAACTATTGCCGCGATAACTTGATTTGCCCCACTTGCCGCGTTCTGGATAGCTTAAGATGCTTGTAGACATTATATTTTTCCTTACGTTATAGCGAATACTTGTAGGTATCCACTCAGTTTTAAAAATTAAAAGAATGCAGCTGCACCACGAAAGTTTTTTGCAATTAGTGCAGCAGCCATCATAGCTTCTGGATAATTGATATTCTTTCTAATACGTGGCTTTCCTAAGTAATCAGTGAGCTCGCTTTCTTGTATTGATTGAGTGATGTATTTATTTTTGATACTAAGACCAAAATATTTACCCAAGCTAGGTGTTAATACGAAATCAGCAACAACCTGTCTAGGAACATCAAGGTAGGCGTAAAGACTATTTGATGTAAACCTAATCACTAATATTTTTTTATCTTCGTTATATCCAACTTCTGCGATATTTGAAGACGTTACTTTCGTCATGGCAGACATATAAGCCCCTTTCAAAGTTTGAATGTCATTGATGTGAAGAGATAATCGATGGGATTATCATTTTGAGATGCACGAATTGCTTCGTACTAATTTTGTCTTTCGACAAAAAATCGAGGTTTCTTTTTAATAGAATCTGTCACATCGTATTAAAAAGAAACCCGATAAATCGGGCTTCTTTTTTCTTTTTTAGAGACTTACAAATAACCACCTAAAAAGCCCCTGTAAACAGGGGCTTAAATCAAGTTATTTTATCTTTACATTTTATGTTTTATACGGTTCAGAACGGTATCTCATCCTCGAACGAATCAAAGCTATTATTAGCTGGTGCCGGAGCTTGATGAGGTCTTGATGCTGGTGCTTGTGATTGACTAGATTGCTGCCCATCATAACCACCTCCATCGTAATTATCATCGCTACCACTGCCGTTACTTTGATTATCACGATTAGAGCCTAACATCTGCATCTGATCTGCAATAATCTCAGTTGTATAGCGATCTTGACCTTCTTTGGTTTGCCATTTACGCGTTTGTAAACGACCTTCAATATATACTGGACGACCTTTTTTAAGGTATTCCCCAGCAATCTCTGCCAATTTCCGGTACATAACGATGTTATGCCATTCAGTACGTTCTTGCTTAGCGCCTGATTTGTCTTTCCAGCTTTCTGTAGTAGCAACGCTGAAATTACAAACTGCTTCGCCATTCGGCATGTAACGTACTTCTGGATCACGTCCTAAAGAGCCCACAATAATTACTTTATTTACTGATGCCATGATTTTTTACTCCTAGTTGTATCAGCTACCGCTTATAGGCAGGATAGCTAATGATTTAATTAAGTAGCCTATTAAGAATAGGCTACCATTGATATGTCTTTATGCAAGTTTGTTGATTGTATAAAGATTTTTCCATGTCTTACCGAATTGCCGTTTACCTAGTTTGATGACTTCGACCATATCGTTGACCAGAATATTAGCGTCATTTAAAGCACGCGATAAATCCTGACCCCAGACACTTTCTTCGATACCATCTTCACCACGAATAACCACTCGGAACTGCATAATTTCTCTACCGGCATCCTCTGCACCAGGCTCTTCAGAATTATCTTTTGAGCCAGATATGTGTCTAGTAGCCTTACCGAATGAAATTAAATAACCTTTGTATGTTTCTAATGCTTTCTCTTTCTTAGCCACAGGTGTTACTGGCTTTTCGTGAGTAGGCACTACTTCTACCGCGTTCTCATTCATAGTCACAGGTAATTCTGACTGCTCTTGACTAGGCGCTGTTACAACATCAGTTAATATTTCTTCAATTTCATCGACTACTTTTGCTTTAGCTTTAACTCTTACAGTAGCAGGCTTCTCGATCTTACTTACACTTTCAGAAATAAGCTTAGTAACCTCTTCAACTGTTTGTTCAATGAATGATGAATCATCGCTTGAATATTTCCCTTTAATTGAGGAAAGTTGAATGCGTTTACCATGCTTTTTCAAAAATGCTAGATTACCTTCTACTATGAAACGCCTTTCAAGATGATTGGCGTAGCCTCTGAAATAAACGTAACCACACTTTTTGATGTGATGACAACTTACCCAGTCTGCAATTTCGTAATTCGGTGTTTCAAATTGGTCCATGAAAGCAGCTTCTGCAGTCACTTCCCCTTCTGATTCAATCACTTTCTTTGGTGCAAGTGTCGCTAATTTATTGCCTACGCTTACGCCCATTAAAAATGATTTTGATAGAGTATGTTTAATGCCTTTTACTGGTAAATTTAGCAAAGGTTTAACTACCCATTTCCAAGTCATTCCTAACAAAAACGCTGTCAGAATGATACCTATTGATGCTGCAAAGAAGGTTTGCATGATTTTTACTCCTAGTTGTTGAGCTTAATAAGCCCGCTTTTGAAATGCTTACCTTTTAGGTAAACGCCCATATCGCCTTTCGGCAAATAATCTGTTCGATAGTGTCTGTCACACAATATTGAGCAGACGCCCCCGAGGGAGCATCTGGGTTAAAAGAATGCAGCTGCACCAGGAATACGTCGTTGCTTGTCAGATATTGTTATTCCTAACAAGACGCCAAGCTTCTCTAACTCATCGTATGGAACGATCAAGTCTTTGAATAACGTATTTTTTGGATTGCAATTGATTCTTACTGTTTGATTACTTTCATCTGCTAACGTAAATGGTGCGACTTTAGAAAGTGCCATAATGAATAACAAAAACACATAAGTGTCTTCATCCATCACCCTTAGCACCCCTTTGGCCCTACCCTTCGCATCAACTTTGAAAATAATTTCTGAGGTCGTCTTGGTAGACGATATTTTGAGCTCACCGAAATTACCAATACCCTTGTATGAATGCTCTAAATATTCAGGCTTGAGTAAATTAAGTAATTCTTCTGCTTTTTCTAACCAGTTGTCACCAACTGTTCCTGCCCATGTGGTTACTACTATGGGCTTTTTGGTTGCGGCCGTCATGATGGTTAGTTAAATAGTTTTGGGTTTTGGTGCAAATTCAACACCAAAAACTGAATGGACTATTTGATGAATAACCACCTTTGTTGTTGCCGAACTGCCGTTGGTTAATGAGCGCTCTAATGCATAATGCAGAGGCGATATATCAAACTTTGTCGCAGGTCTGAATATAATGCATTGTTGTGCCCATTTTATTAGTGAAGCAGTGGACATAGTCCGTTCTAACCCACTACCAGATTCTGAACCGCCATCAATACTTTGAATGCGGATCATACGCGCTACGCGAAGTAAACCAGCAATAAATGATTTACGAGTAACAAACTCACCTTCCAACATTTGAACTGGTGCTGACTTATCTTCATTTTCCACTTTGAGACTCTCTTCTGAAAACCAAAGCTTCATTGCGTCATCATCAACACTAGCAAAAACATCTTCAAGCATCTGTTGCTCTTCTTCTATGCCAGGGTAATCTACCTCAAGCATCATAGCAAAACGCTCTAATACACTTTTATCGTGAATATAGGCAGTATTGTAATTACCCCCAACATCTTCAACCATATTAGTGTTACCGGTACAAACAATGCGGAAGTTAGGATGCAAATGAACAATCTCACCTTGTTTATTAGACAAAGTAAAATCACCCATTTCCAAAATATCATTCAATCCTACCAAGACTGTTGGAAGTATGCGATCAACCTCATTAATCATGAACCAACCACCATTTTTTGCAGCTAGTGTTAATGGTCCATCCATCCAGACGTAACCACCAGCTTCATTTAAACCATAGTGCCCAAGCATTTCAGCAAGTTCTAATTGACGGTGACCTGTAATTGACCAAACTGGAACATTCAAGCGATTTGCTAATTGATTAACCACACTTGTCTTACCGCACTGAGTTGGGCCATATAAATACAACGGCTTAATCATAAAATCATGCCAAGCTAGCAAATCCCTCATGAGTTCACGACGAAAAATGTATTCGTCACGTCTACGTGGGATTTGTGTCTTCAAGTGAGATTCGTGCTCTTCCAACTCAACAACATTGGTAATTAAGTCTGGATCAACTGATAATTTAAATACTTCATTAATAGTACGTTCGACTAATTGCATTTTTTTGCTCCTTAAGTTATGGAGCATGCCCAATCGGGAACATGCCCCGATTGGGTTTATGCAGCAATAGAAAAATCTACTTCTAAAAGCTGCTTATAAGCTGGTGATAATTTTGAATAGATAAATTGTTGAATAATTTCGTAGTCGTAACCACAAAGCATACAACAAGCCTTAAAGCTAAATGGAATTGTCTCCACCTTCACTTTACGACCATGCCATTTGACAAGGTCTGGGGCAAACACCCACTCTAATACATCAACCTTTTCTTCGATTACACCATCGTAAGTTAATACTTCAAGTGATCCATATAACAACTCAGAGTGAGATGTAATAATCTGATGATCATTCCATGTCACTTTGTGTGGGTTACGTTTGACCTGTTCAGCAGTTAATCTTGTATCAAGACTATCGCTGACACGAAAAGACATATGCACCGTTACCAAATCTGGGAACCCTTTTTTAAGGTACTCATCTGGTATGATTGGTAGTATCTTTTCTTGGCCGAACACCCCGTCTGACCTAAGCGCAGGTAACGTCAATTGGTTTTCGAAGAAGTTGCGTATTTCTTTCTTGCTTTGCAATTTCTTTTCAAACTTCTCTTTAGTTATAACTGCTTTCTTAGGTTTTGACACTCTGTTACGTTCTGGTGAACCAGTAAACAAGTTAACCTGGCGCAATGGTTTCAATGACTTTTTCATCATTTAACCTCACGCTGCTATTTGGTCTTGTAAGACCAAAGGCACTTGTAATAATGGAAGATTAGACGTACGTTTCGAATTCAATACTTGAAAACCCATACTTTGGGCTTTTTTAGTTATGTTTTTTAACGTATCCATTCTTGGTTCCCAGCTTACAAAGCTGGATACACCTGATTTAATCAACTCTCCATTTTTTGTACGGCATTTTGGATTTGTTAAATCACGAGTCATTAAAATGCATTCACCATCCTGAAATTCATAGACGTGAATAATTTTCATTAACCCATTTCTTAACACTGCTGATGCGATTGGTGTTCTACCGCGCTGATAAACAGCAACATCCATGATGACGCGACCTGAATTGGTCAATGTTGGTTTAGTCATGATTTGCTCCTATGTAACGCAGAGCAGAAATGACAAGCCCCGATTGGGCGGCTAGTCATAACCACCCCATCGGGTTTTAAGATGCGTACTAAGTACGCGCTGTTTTTGCCTTTCGACAAAAATTCTGAATTAAATATAGATTCTTATTTCAAAAAACCCATGTTTAATTAAGAACATGCCTGACCGATGTTTTGGTCAGGCTTGGCCTCAGATCGCATTAACGAGATTGTGTTGTAAATTTCTTGCTACGACACGCACCGCTTTACGCGACTTTTTACTACCTGGTTCATTTCTCATCAACTTATGAAATTTCATGGCAACTGCGATAGGAACACCGGAATCGCGCATCTTTTCGATAAGTGCTGAGGCTGTAGACTTTAAGTAGGTATTACTCATGATTAATTCCTTTCTCTAATTAACGTGGACTCCCCTTAAACACACCAGTGATGATGCACTTAAGGGGAATCCCCGCTAACAGAAAAGGGAGACTAGCCTAAGCTAGTCTCTTTTCGTGACTTATTGGTTTGCAGCTTGTTCGATAGCAGCATTATGACTACTCATAGTATGCTGATATGACTCTTTTACACCGTTCAAACCTGAAACAACACCCCATAACATTCCAACTACGATTGCGGCTTTAACCATGATATTTCTCCCAGTGCTGTAGGTGCTGTGAACAACCCGATATAAATAAATACACCACGGTTCACAGACCCATGGCAAAAGAAAAAACCATGAGCAATCCCCATGAGGGATACCCTCATGGGAAAAAGTTAATTACCTAGATAACTAACTTGGAGATACGGGGCAAGCGCCGAGCGCCGCCACAGGCTTAGAGCATCTAGTTAAAGAGGCAATAAGCGACATTTATCCATTACGCAGGATCACGCCATATCAGGCCATAAAGGTCTAATTGAGATGGGTTTTTTGTTACTTGGGATTTAGCTAATAGCTGATAGCGAAAGGATTTTGGGAGTCCAAGCTATTATTTTTTAATATGCATAGCACTGAAGGCTAAACGATCTGTGTTTTCACACAAGAAATCTAACGACTGATTCACACTCGTTAATATTCTCAGGTGAATTTTTGGATTAAATCTATATGGATGCTTAACTTTTTATGTGTCTTTAAGCTCACACATTTACTACTTGTTTACATAGTAATCTCTATAAAAACTTCATGTCAACACATTTCAAATAAATCCAATGTTATAAATTTATTACATAGCAAAATCGCATTTATTGTTTATCACCCTACTTACCTATTGGTGGAAAAATGTTTAGGCATATTCCCATATCGCAAACATTTTTACTAACTAAAGGAAAAGTTATGGCAACTACAGACCAAGAAGTATCAACCGATATTGCTGAAAATCCTGATGCTGACAATGTAAAAACCGCCATTCGTCGCGGTATTTCAGTAGCTGAAATCTTAGACCGTGAGCGTGGCGATTGGCTTAGCCGTCACCGTGGCGTGGTAATTAAGAAAAAAACATCACTAGGCCACCCGAATGTTTACAAGACATACGAGCGTTACTTTGAAAAAATGTCTCAGTACTTGTTCTTTATTCCCGTATTAGGCCGCGTATTGATTGCGGAAAAAAATCATAAAGACGTTATGGTAATCGAGCAAGCGATTATCAAATCAATGAACTCGGCTATTAAACACTTTGATGAGCGTATTGGCCAGTACCAGGCTGTAATGGTTGCGCATGATATTCCTACTGGCAACCATAACAAACCTTACGCTATTGAGGTGAGTTTCACATCACCTTTAGATAAATTGTATTTCCAAGTATTGGAAAAGGCCGACTTATGCATGCTGCTAAATTACAACCTTTGGGTAGAAGGCGCATTAAATCCTGACTATCAAAAGAATGAGCAACACCGCACTGAGAACGAGTGGGAGGTTAAGCGTCTTATCAAGAATTGTAACTTCACAGTCATTATGAATTACAGACGTTTACTCAACAGCATTAACCGTGATCAACGTGTGAACAATGACGCTACTTCATCTCCTGCGAAAGCCACACAATCCGAAGCACCAGCTGCAACTAAGCCAGCTAAAAAGTCAAAAGTAACTGCGGATGTTGCTGCGGTTCCTGCATGAGCTTAAACCCAAAGCAAAAAGCAGCCGTTTCCTGCGACGACCACTGTTTGGTTGTGGCTTGTCCTGGAAGCGGAAAATCTAAGGTAGTTGTTACTAAAGTTGAAAATATTCTTTCAAGGGTACCTAATGCGAGAATTGTAGTAACTACCTTTTCAAGAGAAGGTGCAAATGAATTAAATGCGCGTCTATCAGCCCCTCGTGAAAATGAAGGGCTACCTCCCTTACTTTCTCCTGAACAAATGAAAAATGTCTATGTATCGACTTTTCATTCGCTAGCATTGGCACATTTAAAACGTGAGAAGATTCCTGTAAGGATTGCTAAAGATACTAATGCATACTTACTGCATGCAATTGAGCATACTGGATGCGGCCTTTCACTTGAAGAAGCGCAAAAAGTTTTACAAAATTGCAAAACTACGCCTTTTTACAAGCCTGGCGATAATATGGAAGGTTACTTGTATAGAACCTATCAGGCCGCTTGTAAGCGAAATAACGTGATTGACTTCTATGACATCATGAGCTTGTCACTTAACTTGATTACAGCAGGCTCTATGCCCATACTCAATGCCACGCATATGCTAGTAGATGAGTTCCAAGACTGCGATGAGATTCAATATCAGTACTTAATGTCACACGTAAACTCTGGCAAAGTGACAGTTACTGCAGTCGGTGATGATGATCAAGCAATATATGCGTTTCGCAACTCTCTTGGTTATGAAGGTATGGCCAGATTTGAACAAGATGCAAATGCTGTTCGTATCGTTTTAGACACAAACTATCGTTGTAAAAAAGAAATTTTGGTACCGGCTGAACGATTGATTAAATTTAATGGTAGCCGCATGGATAAAAAGCTTCATGCAGCGCGTGGTGCTGGTGGAGAAGTAGTTGTTAATCGCTACCCATCACGTGAGACAGAATCGGAAGCTATTGTTGCGAAGATTATTGACGTTACATTCAATGCAGACATTGATTTCTTCAATGATAACCGTGAGCAGTTCCCGGCTTCATTAAGCGGCAAAGAATGGGCCATTCTAGCGCGAAATAACCGATTATTAGAGAATGTTGATGCTCTGCTAAGGGAATTCCAAATTCCTACGGTTAAAAGCTTTAAATCCATCTTTGAGAAGCACCCTGTAACATTGATGCTATCACTTATGAAATCCTTTGAATCAAAGGACAAAGTTGATATTGAGTTGCTGTTACGCTGGATTAAAGTGGAAGCATCAGATTTGCCTGCACTCTATGAGTTACTAGATAAGGATTACGGCAAATTATTTGATCGCAAAGTTACTGACAATCTAAACACTAGCGAGTTAAGTAAATCCGGTTCAATTAAAATTAAGAAATTCATTCATGATTTGAATGGATGGGCTAAAGGTACTTCTCGTGGTGATAAAGAGCGTACCGATACGGTTATTGCATCTATTGGCTTATGGATGATGTCGCATTGCGTTTCTAATGTGGATAAAGAACGTTTAAGCATGGCTATGCACGTCTTACTTAAAGCTAAAGGCACTTTACTAGAACGTGTTGCATTTGTTAGCTCTAATAATACTGCCAAAGAAGGTGAAGGCGTTCAGCTAATGACTATGCACGGTTCAAAAGGTCTAGAGTTTAACAACGTATGGATTATTGCAGCTGAAGCTGAAGTAATACCTTCTACTGCTAACATAGTCATGACAGACAGAATTATGGATGAAGAACGTCGTTTAATGTATGTTGCTATGACCCGTGCAAAAGATACACTGTATATTTCATCCACCGCAAAAGCCCCCGCCTCGTCTTTTCTAAAAGAAGCTAAACTAGCTTAACCTTATCAGCTACCAAGTTAGTATCTTTTGGTAGCTTTTTTTCCGCCCTACAAACATTAGCTACTAGATAGCTTTCCTATATCTTTATTTAACTCTACCATCACTTACTAATTTGGTATTGGGTTGCTACTTGATAACAACTTGCTATCTAAATGCTTTACAGTAGCTATCATATATCTATTAGATACTAATAGGATATCTATTTAGTATCTTTTTACTATCTAGTAGCTTTCCTATATCTATTTAGTATCTGTTAGCTTTCTAGTAGTCTTAGTTATCTGTTAGTTATCTGTTAGCTTTCTACTATCTTTTATCTTTCTAGTTGATACTAAATAGCTTTCTGTTATATTATTGATATCTAGTAGCTACTATCTATTTATATTTGTTAATTGGTAGCTATCTAGTAGCTACCAATTAACTGCAAAAGGACAAATATCATGCCAACCATAGTTATTCTTTCACCTAAGGGCGGTGCCGGTAAAACAACCACCTCTCTTGTACTGGCAACACAGCTAGCAAAGAAAACTGACGTAATCGTAATTGATGCTGACCCTAACCATCCCATTGCAAACTGGGCAAGTGGTGGTAATAAACCTGAAAAAATTACGATTGTTTCTGATGCTGATGAGAATACGATTGCAGACAGAATTGAAGATGCTGCATCTACTGCACCAATTGTGATTGTTGACCTTGAAGGCACTGCATCCAAGATTGTAGTAATGGCAGTGGCCATGGCCGATTTCGTTATTATCCCAACACAAGGATCTGAGCTAGATGCCACCGAAGCTGGTAAAGCACTGAATGTGATTAAACAACATGAAAAGGCTATGCGCAGGGTTAATGCAGATTACAAACTACCGTACAAAGTGTTATTAACACGCACAAATGCAGCAATTCGTGCAAGAACATTAACTCATATACAAAACTCACTAACCAACGCAGGCATTCCATTATTTGAAGCAGAGATGAATGAGCGTGAGGCATTTAAAGCAATATTTAGCTTTAGAAAACCTCTTGAAATGCTAGATCGTTCTTCAGTTTCAAATGTAGACAAGGCCATTGCCAATGCTGAGGCATTAGCTTTGGAAGTCATAAACGAAATCAAGAAATTATAGGAGGTTATATGTCTGGTAAAGATGATGGCAGAGTTAACCCGTTCGCTGACATTGGTGAATTAGAATTTAAACCTAAGATCAAGCCTAAACAGAAACCAAGTAAAGATGTTGTAGACAAAGTTTCAGAAGAAACTGGCTTTGTCAGTAGACAAGCCAAACCCGAGAAAAAGCGCAGACGATATCGAACTGGCCGAAATGTGCAGTTGAACGTAAAGGTGACCCAGTACGCTTATGATTTATTACATGAACTCGCTGACGAGGATGAGAATAAGCCAGAAGTTCTTGGTGACACATTAGAGCAGGCATTAGTGGCACTTCAAGAGAAGAGGGCGAAGCTAAAGAAAACTACTAGATAGCTATCTAGTATCTACTATACCTTATTGTTTTAGCTTGTTTTTCTTATTTTTAGTTGAAACTTGTGGTAATTAAGCCTTGTGATACTTTAAGTTATTTGTAATGGATTGGTGGGTGATATGGACAAAAGACTAGTTATTGAAGACTTAGGTTCTCTCAAAAATGTACATGAAACAATGGTAAGGCTTGGATTGCCAAACTTGAGTTCAGAAACACTGGCAGCAGTTGGAAAACAAGAGCGTGATGATTTTAAAAAAGCCATTGTACGCATTGCAAATAATGAAGATGGGATGAACGAACACCGCGCATACATATTGAGCGTCACATCGCTTTTATCCGGCGCTGTGATGGGTGCTTTGACCGCATTAGGCTATGCCAATGTGTCCCGTGAATGCTTAATTAAACTAGGCAAAGAGTGCGGCGTGGAATTCAGAGAAAAACTGTCTGGCGCCACAAGAAATGATTTTAATTCTGTTCAATGGATTCAGAAGAAAATGACTGATTATGGTGCAGGTACAAGCGAGTACAAAAATGCACAAAATAAAACGGCAAATACGCAACAAAGGCCTTTGCAAAATACCAATCAACAACCGGTAGCTGCTAAACAACAACAGGTGCAACAACCCCCAGTTCGCCCAGCCAGCAATGTTAATCAGAGTAGTGCAAGGGATTATCAACAAGCTAGTCAAAAGTCCAACGAAGCACCAAGCAACAAAAAAACAAACCAAAGTACTCAGTCTAGTGAGGTGCGTGAGTTCTTTACTATGACTTTTTACAGTAATAAATCTGCTCTTTGTTTCAATGCTACAGAGAAAGAGGGCGAGCACTCTATCAACTTGGATGGCGGAAACAAAAAACCTGGTCAACCTGAAGGGGGGAGGGCAATTGATTGGAATGATAAGATCGTCTTTGGTTTTTCTGCAGAAGAGCTAATTCAATTGGCATGGGTACTGATGGGTATTAGCGTAGGTTGTAGATTTTCTGGCCACGGTCCTATGCACGACAAATCATTCCAGTTTGAACGTCAGGACAAAGGTTATTTCTGCTCAGTATCGGCCAAAGATAAGTCACCTAGGGCAGTGCCTTTGTCTTATTCAGCAGCAGCTCGCTTAATGTTTTTAGTTTCAAGACAAATTCAAAAGAACTACCCTAATATGACGGTAACAGAAGTACTTAGTATGCTGAAATTAATGGCTGTACCAGTACAGAAGGTAGTAAACGGTTAGTGGATGACATTCTTCATGTGAATGAAGAAGAACGGGCTTTTAGTCGTTTAGAAAAGCTCGGTATTACTACGCATGAACAATTGCTGTTACACCTCCCTAAAGGCTATTTAGACTGCTCTAAGTATTATGAAACAGTAGAACAGTTATTCATTCCTGATGAAGTCCGCATTTATCGTGTACGAGTCACTACTGCAGCAGACCTAAAAGGACTGGCTCCGCCACGTGTAGAGTTATGGGTTAGCGACTCTGTTAGCACGAATGTCAAAGTAACTTGCTTTGGCCTAGTAGAGCCATGGAAGCATTTGAATGTAGGCGATATTGTTTATATACGCGGTGTAGCTGGTTTATGGACCAATAAGTACACGCATCAAACCGATGTGGTAATCAATTCACCTGAATTAATCGACCCTTCTGATATAGGGAAGATTGTCCCTTTGTATCGTGGTAAAACAGGTGTTGTTTCAGTTGAATATATCACACGCCAGGTAAGGCAATTCTTACCGAAGATATCCAGTACAGTTGAATATTTGCACCGCTATTTCGACGGAGCAAGTGAACTTGAAATACTTAAAGGCTCGAAGGTTACGGCATTCAAATCGATGTCTGACTTCGTTTACGCCTTACATCATCCTGTTGATCTAGCACAAGGGTTGGCTGCTTTAGATGCCGCTAGGAAGATTGCGGCTTTTGAAATCGTATGGACTTCTCAAAAGCGTTCAAAGCAAAGGCCTAATCCTGAATCAGTAATCCGCATTGACGATAAAGTCGTCAATGAAATGGCTAGTCGATTGAAATTCAATTTCACTAATGATCAAAAGAAAGCTATCAAGGACATTACAGATGGGCTTAAGAAGCCATATCCCCTTAATTTATTACTCAGTGGCGATGTGGGAACAGGTAAAACTGCTGTGTTTGCTGTTTGCGCTGCTGCTGCACGTGCAAAAAACGCCCGTATAGCGATTTTAATGCCTAACTTGTTACTAGTGCGTCAGACTGAAGAGAAAATGCGTCTATGGTATCCAAAAATGCCTTTGGTTAGCTTAGTTAGTGGTTCAAAGCAACCTGATTTTACTAACAACCCAGTCATTATCGGTACAACTGCAATGTTTTCTCGTATCAAGAAAGCAAAATTGCAAATAGATTTTTTGGTCGTAGATGAACAAAATAAGTTCTCTGTCTCACAGCGTGAAGCACTGAGAAATGAAAATACCAACGTAGTTGAAGCAACTGCTACATGCGTACCACGTACAGCAGCTTTAGTTATGAATAGTGGAATGGATTTAGCAGTATTGCAAGAAACGCCATTTAAAAAACGCATTATTTCCCGCGTAGTAAATTATGCAGAGCGAAAAAAACTATTCGACCATATAGGCAAAGTGATGGAGAGTGGCGGCCAGGTTGCGGTGATCTATCCACATGTAAGAGTTACAGAAAAGAACGTTGAATCAAAAGCTAAAGCAGACGCAGAGAACAAAAAGTACTTTGGTGCAAATGCAAAGAGTAGCGTAGAAGAGGCGTTTAAAACTTGGGATAAACTCTATCCAGGCAAGCTATGTCTAGTGCATGGAAAAATGACGGATGAAGACAAGGTTAAGCTTGTTGATGAGATGAAAGAGGGGGTATATCAAGGCGTTTTAAGTACATTGCTGCTTGAAGCTGGTGTCGATATTCCTAATTTATTGTCTTTAGTGGTGGTAAACGCTGGTCGTTTTGGTATATCGCAGCTACACCAATTACGAGGAAGGGTAGCGCGTCATGGGGGTACAGGGTATTTTTTCATGTACGAGCCAGATGATGTGGACGACACAACTATAGAACGACTTGAAATAGTAGCGAATGAGCCTAACGGCTTTAAGTTAGCTGATATGGATATGGAAATCAGAGGCTTCGGCGATGTATCTGATGATAGCATTAAACAAAGTGGCACTTCTAGAAGCTCGGTATTTACCAATATTAAAGTTAAACCTAGTGATCTTCGAGAATTACTAGCAGCTTAAGTAGGCACAAAGGTGGTAGCAATTGGGATTTTGTTTCTGTTATGGTTTTGACAGTAGATTTTAGTTTTTGAATTTTAGAATTACTAAAAACGCCCTTACAACATTGTTGTAAACATCATTTACACATAATTCAAAACCTTTTAATACAATTTGCGTAACCAAACACCGCATGCCTATTGGATTGCAGAGCCTTCAGGTGGAAGGAATTGGGAGTTTAAGTGGAATCCATTAGTATTGATGGTGGAATTGATTGGGATAAGCGGTGGAATCCATTAGTAGCAAAGGTGGAAGCCATTGGGAATAGGTGGAAAGAATTGGGTTCTGATGGTGGAAAGTATTGGTATTAGGTGGAAGATATTGGGAAAGGTGGAAAGAATTGGGAGTTTTTCTTATGATTTTCACCTGTTTTCTAATGTGCCCACATGAAATACTGTCCCAATAGCACGAAAGGTGGAAGGAATTGGGATGCAATAAATTGCTTTATATATATTTGCTAACTTATTGATAGTGAAATATAACATAGCAATTAAGCGTTTATATTTTATTGCAAAAATCCACATATTGCCCATATAACAATCTAAAAAGTACTCCCAATTCTTTCCACCTTTCACCAGTCCAGCTAAATGTTAGTGACCATTAACATTTATATTTACCCATACTTTAACTACCATTTTAAATACGTATCTTATTGATATATATAATTATATTTCTAAGGTGGAAAGAATTGGGATGCAGATATTCACTGATATAACGACGATATAATAGCTAAGGTGGAAGGTATTGGGAGGATAAAGCATGGATAGGTGGAAGAAATTGGGAGCCATTAATAATTCATCCAAGCTATTTAATATAATAATTAATTGCTACTTAAATCAGTAATATCAATAGGTTATATGCATTACTTAGAAACTATTTTTTTATATGTTGATTTAAAGGTGGAAAGAATTGGGATGTATTAAGGTGGAAGAAATTGGTCTGTAGCGTCCAAAGGTGGAAGAAATTGGGACGCATTTTAGTAAAGGTGGAAGAAATTGGTGAATCAAAGGTGGAAAGAATTGGGATGCAAAGAAATGTGCTAATTTTTTCTATTACCTCTGTCCTGATAAGACATTAAATTCTAAATTGTCCTCTCTCAAACAGAGAGGTGGAAAACTACTTGCTTATGTTCCACCTTTAATTTAGGATGGCTAATAGTGGAATCAAATTGATTCACTTTCCACCATAAATCGATTGCTAACTATTTTGAAGAGTAAGTCAGATATGGAAGACAAAGATATAGAGGCCGGCACCCAAGAGACTAACATTGACGATGTCAAAAGTGCTGCAGTCGAAATAGAAGATGCAATCATTGATGAAGAGTTTGAAAAGAAGCAGCTCTCTATTGCGCCTTACAGTAAGACATCTAGGTTTGAATTAAAGAAGCACGTAGGAGCAATCCATACATCCAGCAGGATGACTCTAGTTCAACACCAGATGAACGACTTTCTACTTCTTAATGCCTTCGATAACTTACTCAAGCAAGAAATTCATAAAATCCCCCTTAAAGACCTTAGAGAATACCTAGGTTCAAGTAGCAATAATACTGACTTCATTAAAGATACCCTTGATGCATTAAAAAACTATCCGATTAAATGGAACGTGCTCGATGATAGTGGCAATGAGGATTGGGTAACAAGCTCCGTCATTTCGGAAGCGCGAATTAAAAACGGTTGGATTTACTATGTTTACGGCCCTTTCTTACGAGAAAGGCTGGCCAGCCCGGAAGTTTATGCGTTACTGGATCTTCGTATACAACAGAGTTTTACTACAGAGCATGCATTAAAACTTTGGGAAAACTGTTATAGGTTTGTGAAGGTAGGTTCTACTGGCGTAATAACTTTAGAAAAATGGAAAGAGATCTTGCTGCAGGGTGACCCAGTACAATCTTACCCTGAGTTTAAAGACTTCAAGCGATACGTATTAACGCCTGCAATAGAACAAGTTAATGTTGTATCGAACATCAGGATCACTCCACACTATATTAAAGAGCCAGCTGGCCGTAAGGTCATGGCAATTCGATTTGATGTAGAACAAGCTAATCAAGCATCATTAAACTTGATAGGGCAGTTTGAAGTTGATGAGGAGTTGGTCGAACTTCTAGTAGGGGAGTTTGGTATAAGTAAGGAAAAAGCCACATTGCTAACCACCGGCTATCCAAAAGAATACATTATGGAGAAGGTGACAAACGCTAGAAGTCAGAAATCTAATAAGAGCATGAGAACGATATCAGGCTTTTTAATTCGCTCGTTAGAAATGGATTATAAAGTTGTGAAGCGTGGCAAGCCTAAATCAACTACTGCAGCTGCGCAAGAAGCGGAAAAACAAAAACAGGCTTTGAATAATGAGTTCAGTAAATTCAGAGATGGAAAAATTGAGGAATACTTAAGTTCATTGAATGATGATGATAAGAGTTCATTAGATTTGGAATTTGCTAAGTCGCTTAATGATACGCTTCTGGCGCTATACAAAAGGCGAGGTTTAGAATCCAATATAGTCATGAAAGATTATTACAATTTCATAGCGAACACTAAAATTGGTAAAGAGAAGATTGTTATGGCTTATGCTCAACAATCCGGGCTCATATCTTAGCTAAAAAAAACCAGCTTATTAGGGCTGGTTTTTTTTATTACAACTACAAACTTAGCTTAAAAAACACATCACCTAGAACAGCGCTGGCTGTGTAGAACTCTCGCTAGTTTTATTTAAACGCTTTGGTTTTACCCACCTAATCATTTTTGATAATAGGGTAGGGGTAACAAAACCAGACCAAATATACTTACTACCACGAACTGTTGAACTGAGCTTAATTTGCAAGTCATCTGTAATTTCTGAAACAGTGGTTGTCGCAAACTTATGCTTAGGTAAATGTTCATCAGTTTGTAGGTCTTTAAATACTTGGCCAACATAGAAATGATGAGTTCTCATAACATTTTCATTGAGGACTCGTGCATTTCTCATTTCAATTGCTTTTCGGCACTGGTAGATTTCATAACTCAACATACAATCCAATACATCAGTTGCTGTAGGCATTGTAGTGTAAGAGTTGAACTTGCCACCTACTGATATTTTTCCGGTACCATCAGACACAATCATGGAATAGCTAGATGTGCTTGCTACGCGCTCAATAATTGCATAATGGCCGCGAGGCAAACGCTTGATGTGATTTTCTGCGTCACTAATCATTTTCTGATAAGTTTTTAGATAGTCATCTGAACCCTGATCGATACTAAAAATACCAAACAACTCAGCGTTACATCCATAACCACCCATCTTTTCAAGTACTATTTTTTTGAATTGATCGTGATAGATAATATCTAGAGTCATTGCTGACTCACAAGCCATTACCATCTGCTCAGTGAATGATGCTACTTCGTTAATTTGTTTCATTTTGTACTCCTTAGATAACCAGGGAGTAATATCCACGAGGGATATCACTATCCCCAGTGGGTTATAAAATGCCTGGTAAGTTAACCAGACTTGTTTTAGCATCTCAGCCAAAATTCTTTCCATACAGCCCTATGTGTTAAGGCTTTATGGAAAGACCACCTTGCGGTGGTCTCTGGTAGATCTAAATTTGCAAACTCAGGTTTGCTTAGTAGATAACTTTTTCTAAAGCGGGAGTTGTTGCGGTATTGTTATTGATATAACAAAATTTGATTAATCATTCAAAAGAACGATGTTTAGCGCGACCAGGTGTAAATTTACCTGACCATATTAGGCCGCGACCTTCTGCAGCATTACGCATCTTCATTTTCTGTGATTGATTAGTTTTTTCTCGATGAACAATGCAATGCTCTTCCTCTACTGCAAGCAGAAAAGCAATATCATTGATTGCGGTTTCGAGGTTATCTTTTAGCTTTTCGGTGTTGGATATACGCTTCCCGATAACAGCAGCGCATATTGCAGCAACGACAGTAGAAATTACAGTGCCTGCAGTTGCAATAACTGAGGCTTGAACTGCGGGGTCAGACCAGATAATCATTTTTATGCTCCTAATTTAATACGGAGCACCCCAACGGGATTCCCCGTGGGTTAATGAAAATTGTTTAAAATTGAAATGCTAGCTCTGGGCCAGCTAAAGCGAGTAATCGCAATGAGATTTTATTATCAAGTTAAGTAATATGGCTTGTCAAGGTTAATTCCACAATAAGTTATTCAACCAAAGTTGTTGCCGGCTCATAGAAATAAAAACCTTGTGAGAAATCAATTCCAATCTCTTTCACTAGATTATGAATGTCTTCATTAGACACGTACTCTGCAACTGTCTTAATGCCTAATTCGCGTGCTAGGTCGGTTATGTGATGTACGAATATTCTTGCATTAGTGTCATGCTGAATATTCTTGATAAGACTTCCATCAATCTTCACAGTATCAACATTGAGCTTGAGTACTTGGTCAAAATTTGAATAGCCACTACCGAAATCATCAATGGCGAATCTGCAGCCAATAGATCTAAATCGATCTATAAATAACTTAGCTTTCTCATAGTCATGGATACTTTCCGTTTCTAAAATCTCAAACTCTATCCTGTTGCCCATATGATATTTGATAATGGTTTCTTCAATCTTATTGGCAAGGTCGTCGTTAAATAGGTCCTCAATCGACAAATTAATGCTCACCGGTACGGACTTATCCTTAAAAGCCTCACATGTTTTTTCAACCATAATCATAGTCAAATGACTATACAAGCGCATTTTTTTAGAGATGTCTAAGAATACTAATGGTGATTCTCTTGAGCCATCCTCGTTGATTAGCCTGATTAAAGCCTCATATTTGATAATTTTCTTAGTTTTGTTATCTACTATAGGTTGGAAATAGGGCACAAACCTAGATTCGCTGATAGCAGACTTAATCCGCTTGTACCAGGATAAGTTTCCACTGAAATTATGGTTGTGAGGCATATTCTCATATACCTGAATGCGCTTGCGCGCAGCCTTTGCTGATTTAACAGCTTGAACCGCATGTTCAATGACACGCTTCGATGGCCATGCTACGCCAACAGTCACGCTTAGTAAGATTTCAATATCGTTGATTAGGAATGTGGATTTATCTGTTTCATTCACTATATCTTCCAGTATGTCAGTAAACCTTTCCAACTCAAGAGACTCAGAAGCATTCGTAGTGATTGCATAAACATCACCTGGTAGTTTATGAAGCATGATGTCGGGGAAAATTGCTGTTTTCTCCCTTAGCCAATTGCTGTACTCGACCAATAACTTATCACCGATATCAACGCCATACACATCATTGATCTCATTGAATCTATCAATATTGATTACAGCTACGACCATGTTAGGGTTTGTATCCAGCCTATCAACTAAAGAAACACGGTTAGGCAGCTCGGTTAGGTTGCATGTTGTTAAATGATGCTCTAACTCATATCTTTGTCTGAAGGCGTTAACAGCAAAGCCTATATCTCCGGCCAACTCTTCAAGCATGGATATTTCCTTATCGGTAAAACCATCTGGATTGTCTGAAAAAATACAAACAACACCGATAGCCTGCTCACGAATGCTTGTTATTAACGGAATACTGATGAATGAACCATGATTACTTTGTGCGGAAAGTGCCTGCCAACGATATAGCTGATCTTGAATACTTAGATTGGTAACAGACTTAGAATGGCGCTGAATTAGTGATTGGCATATAGGATCATCATAGTCTAGGACGGCATTGGCCAGCACAGTCCCGATAGGAACATTGTCTTTGTTTTCAGATGTTGACGCAATGATTAAGTCCCCATCTGACATTAGAGCTATCCAGCATGCGTTATAGTCACAATGTACAGCAAGACGCTCGGCACTACTGTTCAAAAGGTCGTCTATGTTCTCAGAGGAAATCAGCAAATGGTTGATGTCAGCAACGGTCTTTAACATCCTCTGCAGATAGAGTGTTTCATTCAGAGATGCCTGCAGCTCGTTTTTCTTGCTTTTAAGCTTCTCAAAAGACACTGTTAATGTGTTATCAAGCTCGCTAAGTTCAGTAATAAAGTGTTTCTCTGAAGTCGCGCTAGCATCCCTGGCGTGAATCGTAACTTGCTCTAATGGCCTAATGATTAACTGACGCATCATTAAATAGCTAGTGTATGAGCCAAGAACGATAATAAATAAAACTAGAGCAATGTAGAAAATAGCGACTTGCGTTAATCGACCAAACACATGACGCTCATTAATAGCAACCAATAGTAGACCATCAACTCGCTTACCATTCTGGAAATAGGAGAAGTTAGACCTAAATTTAGTGTGTGTGCTGAATATTTCCTTGTGCAGCATCGACATTGGGAGGTAATCATCTGTCACCATGCTCCCACGTAGGCTTCTATCAGATGATTTGTTAATAACAACATGCTCTCTTGATAGCGAAACGCTTGCTATATTCTTATTAAGAACAGGAGCCAAATCCAGTATCTTCTGAACTTCAGAAGGCCTGTCTGCCTGGAGAGCGTGCTTAACCTCATCCTCAATCTGATAAATATTCCTCTGCAAATCATCCACTACGGTTTGCAGCAGCAGGCTACGTTCATTGATATAAAAAATAATTGCCACGAAAGTAGCAACTAAAGCGAATACACCTGTACATATCAGACCAAATTTATGGATTCTCATTTTATGATCAGCTCCGTGTCAATGTTCTGCTTTCTGAGAGCTTCAATCATCCGATTACGATTATTCTCATTGGCCCATTGAATTTCTTTAGTAGATTGTATGAATTGCTCGTATGTTTGGCCTTCAAGGTAATTTTTGATTACTGAATAAAACTCTTCCGGGTTGCTTTCGAAAACTCTTTTCGAACGAATGAATATCTCAGCTAGTTCTTTATAGTCATTTTTTCTTTTTTCATAATGGCGCACGTCTATGAATAAGCCATCAATAACTTGGAACGTTTGCAAATCAGCAGTAGAGCTAATTATTTGATAGCCACTATGTAGTAACTGAGGTGTGTATGGTGAATAGGTAACCAATATTACCGGTGCGTAACGCCACTTATACTTAGAGATAAATTGCTGATCAGAATTAATGAGATTGAATTTTTTAATGTCTAGTTTGTTTACCTTTACGAACTCAAGGAACATGCTTTCATTAACTGAACCCATTTCTAGGTAGACATCAATATTGTCATCATATTTTTTAATGGCATCTACAGAGAAATTGGATACGATCGCATCTGCGCCAAATGATTGGTCAATGATAAGTAAAGGCTTTAGGTGCTCATTGTTTCTGATATGAATAGACTCATACTGAGTTGCCGTGAAGCCATGCGTTAAGCCACGTTCAAATAAACTTGCATTTTCAGATAGATCTACTTGCCATAAGAACTTAAATTTTGACTCATTTATCCAGCCTTTTTCTTGCGCATAGATAAACGGGGTGAATCCTACCCATGGATTAGTTGAGATACGGATTTGGTGGTCTTCGTATTTATTGCTTGCAAAGTATAAGACCACACCTAAAGCGCAGACTATAAATAACAGAGCTACCCACCTTGCAATGAACTTAATTTCTTTCATGTTCCTAGCCTAAAGTTGGCACTTTCTTATCTAACTGGCGCCATTTAAATATCGAGTAGAAACACATTATGGTATAGAACACTGATAAAGCCGCTACACCATATAACTCAGCTTTTAGTGAGGCAGCTATGGTAGCAAAGTTACATACCATCCACCAATAGAAACCAAATAGATTTCTATGAGCGACTAGCAGTTGCCCGATAACGCCAGTACATAAAATCACACCTTGTAGAATTGTATTTAATTCCATAATTTCTCATTTCAAAAATTCATTTTAACTATTTAGTTAAAGACGACTGATTACGAATAAAACCAATTTAGCTATCAAATATAAATAATTAGGTTAATTTTTAGAAAATTGACAATGTGCTTTTCCGTGCTACTTTTAGCTCATGACTAAATATAATGCCAAAGAAATTCGTCGCAGGACGGTTAATGAATCTGATTATCAAGGGCTATTAAATACAGGTTTAAACCCTGTCATGGCAAGACTTTATGCATCGCGGAATATCAATGCAGAATCACTACTTCCGAATATAGGAATATTACCGCCAAAGGATTCTTTAGAAGGTTGTATAGAGGCCGCTAAGCTTATGGCTGAAGGTATAATTTCCGGAAAGACCTTTATAGTAGTAGGGGATTTCGATGCTGATGGTGCAGCAGGAACATCAATATTGATGCGCGCCTTCCGTGAATTAGGGGGCAAGATAAGCTACATAATTCCAGACCGTGTTAAAGATGGCTATGGACTTTCAGCTAACCTAGCGCGCCGAGCAAAAGAGCGCGGAGCGGATATTCTAATTACAGTAGATAACGGTATTTCTGCCTTTGCTGGAGTATTAGAAGCTAAAAAACTTGGGCTCGAAATAATAATTAGTGATCACCATCTCAGTTCTGGAGATGGAAAATTACCTAATGCCGATATTATCGTAAACCCGAATATGCAAGGCAGTAAATTTAAGACTAAATCTTTAGCTGGTGTAGGCGTAGCGTTTTATGTGTTAGGTGCACTGCGCGAGGAATTGAAGGCTAGAGGTTATCCTAGAACTTTCAATATGGCACAGTTGTTAGATATTGTTGCATTGGGCACCGTTGGTGATATGGTGCCGATGGGTGAGGTTAACCGTGCACTCGTAAATCTTGGCATTAATAGAATGAGAGTAGGGCAGGGAGTACCAGGTGTAAAAGCGTTGCTTTCTGTGACAGGCCGGAATCCTATTAAGACTAACTCTGAAACTATCGGTTTTGTTTTAGCACCTAGAATCAATGCTGCCGGTCGCTTAGAAACAGCAGATATCGGAATTGAGATGCTTATCACTGATGATATTGGGGAAGCATTAAAATTTGCCTCTGAATTGGATAGTATCAATAAAGAACGTAAAAATATTCAAGCAGAGATGACAGACATTGCGTTATCTACTGTAGATAACTTGGATATCACCAATAGACATAGCCTGGTAGTGTTTGATGAGACATTCCATGAGGGTGTGATCGGACTTGTGGCATCAAAGCTAAAGGAAAATTACAATTTACCTTCTTGCGCTTTTACAGTTGCAGAGAATGGCAATCTCAAAGCAAGCTTACGTTCAATAGAAGGTGTTCATATTCGTGATGTCTGCGATTTAGTAGATAAACGTTGCCCCGGTTTGTTGTTGTCTTTTGGTGGCCATGCCATGGCAGCTGGATGCTCCATAAGAACCGATGGGTTAGATGAATTTACTAATTTATTTGAGCAAGCAGTAGTAGATTTAGCATCACCAGATGCATTTAATCCTTACATCCTGACAGATGGTGCACTAGGTGAGGGTGAAATTACATTTGACCTGGTCAATGCAATAAATGCGGAGAACTGGGGACAAACATTTCCAACACCAATATTTGAAGGCAGCTTCAAAGTTGTTAGGCAGAAGCTGATAGGGAATGGCGCGCATACAAAAATGACACTGCAGAGTGGTTACACGCAATATGAAGCTATTTTGTTTGGTCATGCTGAGCCTCTGCCAGATACGATACACGCGCTGTATAAAATTAGTATCAATGAATATCAGGGTGCAAGTACACTGCAGCTTATGATTGAGGCTATTAATGAATAAGCCTTGGTTAGATGAGTCATCGGATATTATTAAGACGCTGATTAAGCGTGGCGCGGTATTCGTTGTGAACCATTCTGGAGGGAAAGATAGCCAGGCAATGTTTAATTACTTGCACAGGTTTGTCCCACATGAACAACTTATAGTAATTCACGCAGAGCTTGCAAAAGTAGAGTGGGATGGTGTGACTGAACATATTGAAAATACTACTTTTGGCATTCCTATATTGAAATGCAAGTCTAAGAGGGACTTGCTACAGATGATAGAGCAAAGAGGTATGTTCCCATCACCTAAATACCGTCAGTCAGTAGGTCAATTATTATTTTGCAATATAAAGACGCGGCCCGATAGAAAAAACTATAAGGGCTACAGGTGAAAAACTGATTGTGAATTGTATGGGAATGCGAGCTGAAGAATCATCAAATCGAGCAAAGCTAACACCACTCAAGTTAAATATACGTAATAGTAAAGCTGGCCGCGAATGGTATGACTGGTTACCAATACATGATTGGGCAACAACAGAAGTATTTAAATTTATCTCTGATGTTGGGCAGAAGCCTCACTGGGCTTATGAAAAGGGGATGAGCCGGCTGTCATGCTGTTTTTGCATCATGGCAAGTAAGGAAGATTTACAAACTGCAGCTCGTCTAAATCCTGAATTGTATAAAGAATATGTAAGATTAGAAAAATCTACTGGGCAAGTAATGATGATGCCAACAAAGAGATACGGGAAACTATCTCTCGAAGAAATCACCGGCGTTAAAGTGTGCGCCTAATTAAACTATATCAAAATGATATTTGACCTTCATATTCTTTTTCAGTAGGATTCGTCATGTGTTAGCTAAGACACATTAAATATCAAGCATATCACGCTAGTCAAACGAGTTTCCTGTCCTGTGCTCTCTCATGTAGAGGACAGACTATTCTGAAGTAAATCAAAAAAATTCAAAATTCTTGCCCTAACAGGCAGAACCCGTATAGCTTCCTGCTATGCATTTCACAACCCAATGGGGATTAACTCCATTGGAGTCAATCTCCGTAATCTAGGAGATAAAATAATGAGTACTTCGCACACCAGTTTAGACAAAATCATTGCTGAACAAAAAGCAATTTCAGAAAAAATGTTTGGTAATCCGAACGCACTTTCTGAAGCAGCACAAGCTTATGAGTACTTCAGTGAGGATGAGCTAGAACAAGCGTGCTTATCTAATGTAACGTCAAGAGGTCACTAATTATGACGATGACATTGGCTAAGATGGCAGAAACATATTACTCAGATTGTATCGTGACTGAAGTACTTGAGCAGGAGAGAATCAAATCTATGCTAGACAGTAAAACTTCCTGTTGTTGGGGAAGTGGATCTGAAGTAGCGGATGGTTGGATTTTTTTATGTCAACCTTCTCGTCAGTCAGCTGATAATAAGATATGTGTTTTTTTATGTCGTAAAGAAAATATACCTGCTTAAGTAGGTTTCAATTTTAACCCATTGGGGGCTAGCTCCCATTGCGGAGTAGTCTCCTATTTTTAGGAGAATCAAAATGAAAACTCAAGAAGTGTTTGTTGCATCAGTCATTCAGTCTATGCAAGACATCATCGTCAAGCATGGTTTGGAATTGATGCAGCATTATCCAAATGACCTTTTGGTACATGACAAAGCTAACTTAATGTTAATGGCAACATCTGGCGCGCAAATCGCTTGGGTGGTAGGAAATATGCATACACATATAGTTAATCTAGGTCTGTCCAGACAAGAAAATGAAGCGGTTGGTTATTTAACCAATCTATCCAGCAGTGATCAGTTTTACTTGATAAATATTAGTTCAGGATATCGAGCCAAATTTACTAAGTTATCACGGGATGAATTTGAGAATCTTGCATCAACACCTGTTAGTTATTCCATGTCATGTGGGGACTACAGTGGTTTTTGGTTGATGCGGGGTGATACTCAGATTGGCTACATTTCAGTAGATGTTACTGGTAATTACCAAGAGCGGATTTTTCACGGCAAAGTAAGACCTTTAGAGGGGATTACAGAGTTAGATAAAGTCGCACTGCAGCACTGGGTAAACCAAGCAATTATTAAAATTTCAGGTACGTTGTTTGTGCGTAGTGATACGGTATGGGAGGAAGCAATTCCTTCAAGACAAGCAGCTTAACTTAACCACTGGGCTCCCTTCGGGCAGTTCGGTATCAAATTGGAGGCAATAAAAAATGATAGATACTCTGCAATATTACCCAACCCCTTTAGCGTTAGCGAAAAAGGCTTGGCAGTTATTCAAGAACAAGCAATTTACCCGAGTATTAGAACCATCAGGCGGGGAAGGGCACTTGGTAACACACACGGAAGTGGAGGGTGAAAAAACTAAAGTCACTCAAATGATTAACTTAGCTTCACCTGTATATATTGAAGGTAAATATTACGGCCGTAGAGAACTCAAAATCGATTGTCTGGAAGTAGATGTGAGAAAGCATCACATCCTACGTGAGAAGGGCTTAGAGGTCGTAGGATTAGACTTCATGAAGTTCAGACAAGGTGCGGTTTACTCGCACATCATAATGAATCCCCCCTTTGCTTATGGCGTGGCTCATGTGTTGCATGCATGGAACATTCTATATGACGGTGAGATTGTAGCAATTATCTCGGCTGAAAGTATCAAAAATGCTTATTCAAAAGAACGTAAGCATTTGGTCAATCTCATTGAAAAATACGGCTCAGTCGAATTTCTACAAGATGAATTTGTAGAGGCTGAACGTAAAACAGAGGTTGAGATTGCGCTGATTTACTTACGCAAAGTCTCAGACGTGGCCAATGATGTGTGTGGCGACATTTTAGACAAGCTTAAACGCGATGATATTGATGCTGATGTCCTGATGGAAGATTATCAAGAAATCAATGCAATGGTGTTGCCTAAGAGTTTTGTTGAAAGTCAGGTGAGCGCTTTTAATGCAGCAGTAATCGCATCGAAAGAGGCAATCTTCGCAAGACAGCGCGCAGGTTACTATGCAAACATCTTGGGGAATACCATGGAACGAATCGATGGCGGTAATGGCATTAATCCTGCTGAAACCGTGAAAAATCTTTCCAATACTATTCACGAAGAGTACATCGAACTGAAAAACAGGGCTTGGACTTCGATTTTACGCTCTACCGAAGTCACATCAAGACTGTCATCTGAAGCACAAAAACGGCTTACAAAAGAGTTCGAGGTGATTAAGCTTCTAGAATTTGATGTAGCTAACATCTACGGCTTCTTGGCTGGCTTATCGGAAAAGCAGGGTGATATCCAACTGAATATGGCATGTGATGTTTTTGACATTATCACGCGCTACCATTCGGATAACACAGTGTTCTACATGGGCTGGAAATCAAACGACAAGCATCGAACTTGCGGGATGAGTATTAAAAAAACTCGCTTCATTATCCCAAATAATAGTTCGATAATGAATTCGCTAGACTGGAATTCTACTCAGCGTCTTGGTGACATTGATAAAGTGTTCGCGATGTTAGATGGCAAAGCCAAGCCTGAAGTTAGTCTGGTATCTGTTTTCGACACTCAAATGAAAGAGCTGAGAGGCGGGGCACGTATCAGTACATCGTATTTCGATGTCAGGTACTATCCAGGCATAGGCACTATCCACTTTTTTGCTAAAGAGAAAAAGCTCATAGACCGTTTGAACCGACTTGTTGGCCGCCATCGTGCATGGTTGCCAGCTGAAGGCGAGAAAGTGAATGAAGCTTTTTGGCTGCAGTATGAAGGTGCTGAGAAGTTCGACCGGGAAGTACGTGCCGAACTTAAGAAAAGCAGTTCTAGTCGTTATGACGATCCACTGTGGGGCATAAATAGCCGCGATGAGGAAAGTAGTGCTATAGCGAATAGAAAGGCAAGCAAAGCAATTGAAACTGTTTTAGAGCGACGCGGCATTAGTATCAATGCAGTATTATGCAAAGAAGAAATTCTAATGTTGGAAGTAGCTTAAAATCAACCACACCCCAAGTTATCGGGGTGTGGTTTTTTTTTGACTAGATAACGCCTAATGATTTTAGAGCGTCATCGATAGGGATGAAGAAGTTAATCCCTTGAGATACGTTATTGATTACCAGCCCTGAAACTGCAATGCCAACAACTTGTCCGTTTTTATCAATTAATGGACCGCCACTGTTACCTGGTCGAATATTTACATCACTCTGAATCAGAGTCTTGTTATTTTCTTCCCTGAAGCCACTAACAATACCGCGTGTAACAGAAGAGTGCAATTTCTCATCCAGAGGACTGCCTAATGCGTACACATCAGAACCGACAGCTGGCTTTGTTTTAGCCAATTTGAAATATTTAGGTAACTTGGCACTTACCTTAACCACAGCAACATCACGACCTGAATTTGAAGCAACGACCTTACCTACAACTTGCATGCCATTGTTGAATTTCACTGTCACATTGTTTGACTCACCAACAACGTGGTGGTTAGTCATAATCAAGTCATCGCTCAACACAAAACCACTACCATGGCCATTACCTGCAAACACAGTAACAACACCTTGTGACCATGTATCAGCAGATTTACCTAAACCTTTTAGTGGGTCATTGCTAAGAATGATTGATTCACCAGATTTAAAATTGGTTTCTTTAACTGCTTCACCGCCACGGCTAATAATTTGCCTAAACTTCTCATCGGCCAGGAGGTTTCTAGTTGCTTGAGAGAATGCGTTTAACACAACGATAGAATCACCACCACCTACAGAGTCTGTTGATTTAGCTGCGCCTTCAGTCGTGACTGAATGCACAACAGATCTGTCTAGCTTAGAATAGATCTGCCAATCCACTTTAAGGTAAGCCTCACCTTTGGATGAGTTGAAGTTTCCGTAACCAGCCATAGGGTAGCAAATATTGGCTTTCAACTCTTTTACAAGGCCAGCAACCAAAATCTCTGATTTCCATGTGGATGCATCTTCAAATAGCGCATTTGAGTCACCAACTGCTTTAAATGAATATTTTTCAAGCTCTTCTTTGAATGTATCGGTGAACTCTTCTGAATCAATGTTAATTTTCCCACCTTTCCAGTTCAAGTCACCATTTGGTGTGCAAAGAATACCTGCTTTCCATGCACCAATATGTTCACCACGCTTTAATTTCAAAACTATTTTAGTGAACTGGATTGGTTTTGTCGTTTCGCTAGCTTTCAAATCCTGAACAGGACGGTCTTCTACTTTCTTGATGATGGCAGGTGTTCCACAACCAACAAGTGTTGAGCAAGCCAGAATTACTGACGCTAAATATCTAATTTTCATATTTCTTCCATTTGTTATTGATTTTGGTAATGCGTGCTAAATTTAACATTTAGTACAAGTAAAGCAAGTTTCTCTTTCTTCTAGAAATTACTTGTGATGTCACCAATCTAATTAGTACAAGTACGTTTTAGTCTTAATAGCTTCTCTTTCTCATATATTTGAGAAACCCTGTTATTTGATATTCCATAGATGGCTGCAAGCGCCACTCTAGTTTGTCCAGCATTAATCGCCTCGTATATCTGATTGTTCCTACTGATAAAATCTAGTCTATCCTGTTTAAGTGCGCTCGTTTTTTGTTTTGCAGCTTCGATTTCTTCGGATGTCTTTTCAGGTAATTTCACCTCTATAACGCCCAAATCCGCCACACGTTTTTTTACCCATCTTAGTGGATATCTTAATCGGTATGCGACTTCATAAACGCTCATCGTGTTGAGCATGGTGTCTTTAGCCTCGTCCCATGGGCATATGCGCATGTTAATTTCATAAAAATAGTCATCGACTAATTTGTATTTAACATTATCATGGATTTCCTTGTACATCTTTTGCATAGGCAATTTAAGCAAATCTGCCACTTTTTTATCTAAGTCAGATTCATCTTTCAAGACAATTTCCTTCATGCTTTATTTTGTGCATCTGCTAAAACTCAATCATTTAGGCGGGTTAAGAGAACGCTTCACAACCTTATCCACAGAAATTGTGAATATATATAATGTTGGTTAAGTAACATTTACCTAATGACTAACTCCGTTAAAACAATATTTAAGTTTTCTTCCATATATAATTTATTGTATTTACAGATTAATGGCTATTTTCGGATATTTCTATATAGTTTTTTACCAGTTTAGATTTCCATCGACAATCTTTCACCTCTGTTCCAAACCGATAGTGATTATCTACTAAATGTCCATTTAGTATGGTGACATAATGTCCTGTTATATGAACAATGTATCTTACATCTTTCTTAAGCACAGTTAGGACTAGCTGCAGTAGAGTTTTACGATCAGTGCAAGTATGTCTAAAGTATTTTATATTTAGATTTTCTAGGGCACCTTCCAAATAATTTAGGTTCAATTTCGTGATCCCGATATTTTCCCGTCTTCCTATTGCTCTGTTAATTGCAGAGCGCGCCTCAGACAGAGGTTTACCAGTAATGGCAATGATGGCACCTGGGCCGCAATAAACTCTTACCTCACTAATTTGGTGCAACTTCAGCATGGCAAATATCCACTTATTTCGATGAAACTAAATTAACATTACGTGTTGCGTTGTCAAATTCGCCATCTAAAGTGCTAGTGAATACTTGCCAGATTGTTAACTTGACTCGTAAGTCATGTTAATCCTTAATGAGTATTTATTTCTATTTTAACGCCCATTACATAATACCCATTGGCTAAAATGCCAGCTAATGTAGCCTCCTGATTTATTCCTATAAACGATTTATTAAGGGCTATTTCTATATCCTTTTTAAATATTGATACCTCTGAAAAATCTTTATCAGTTAAGGTTAATTCACTAGCTCTTTTTCCTGCAGGTACGACTAAATATTTTGGTGACTTATTACTTTTATATACATCTATTTTCATATCATTCCTTAATTCTAAAATTGTAGATATGTAAGAATCATTCCTTACTTATCTATTTAGTCGTTAGCGCTAAGAAAATACGGGAAAAATATAGAATATTTATCTATAAAAACAATATTCATAATAACTATTACTTATTACAATTGCTGTCTTCTAGAATAGTCACTCAGACCAGCCTAACTTATGTTTCTGTGCTTCTTTATATCTCAGCTTATCTTCTTCATGTGAGTACAAGTCTGTAGTTCTTGCATCTGAGTGTCTTGCATCAAGTTGCACTAGTCGTCTATCAATGCCCGCATTGATCTTCTGTGTAACAGAGGTATGTCTCAGCCAGTGAGCTGAAGCTAGTTTAATTATCTCAGCTTTGTCTTCATGGCCTTGTCTATATAAATCCTCTGCAGCCATAGAGAAGAACTCTTTTAGGATCTGGTTAATACGCCTAGGTTTAATGCCAGGCTTATTAATGATTGGCACATACGACTTATTGACACTGGGGATAGCAGGAATATTCTCATTTATAGTTGGTAACGGAGATAGACCCAAGTATTTACGCCACCGCATAAGAGCATTGACCATATCCTTAGGCATCGCAACTGTGCCATCTTTTGCGCCTTTTCCCTTCACTTCCCAAAACCAGCCACCTGTATAGTTTTTAAAATCGCACATCTTTATGTTGGCCACCTCACTGATCCGCCCGCCAAGGGCAGCAAATAGAGTTAACATAAATCTAATACGTTCTTTTTGGTATAACTCGGCTGGTGTCTTGTCTGGAAATTCCTCAACTACATGGAGTAGGGTAGGCCACATATCTTCGTCCAAGACTCTTACCACTTTCTTTTGAACGAATCCTTCACTCAACTCGGCTTTATTTTTATTTCCTAGTAGGGCTAGTGGATTGCCAGTGATGTATTGAGCCTTAACTAGCCAATTCAAGAATGAGTTAATTGAAGCTACTGCAGTCTTGATGGCAGTTTCATTCATTTTGCCTGTAAACGGTCTCCAAGTATCTTTAGATTTATTGGTTTTTTTCCCACACCATTCAGGCGCAGGATCACTCATAAACTCGATAAAGTCTTCGAAATCATCTTTAGTTAAACTTGAAATTGGCTTTCGTATGTAATGAGTTGACCATATTAGAAGACGTTCACATTCTTTCTTATATCCACGTATGGTCTGCGGGCTGTTACGTGAACGTAGAAATGATTGTAAAGCACCGTAGTCAGTATCAGCGCCAGCTTGATTATTTAATCTGTCTGGAACCCTGAATATCCCATTAGAGCCATTCAAAGACGAGTCGCTTAGCGTAGATTCAAGATCAAATATCATCCGCGTGTACGCTGTCTTTGTTGTTGTGCAGAAGTTTGCTGAACCTGTGAAGTGGATTTAGATTCAGTCACAACTAATTTGCTATCTTGTTTTAATTGTTTTTTATTAATGAAGTAATTTGAAATGTTAATAATGAGCTGTTGTACGTGCTTGCATTCTTCAGGCGGTAAACCGTTTGGGCATTTGTAGCCTTTAAGTTTGAATATTTTTATCATGATTTTTACCTAATATATTATTGCTGACAATTCCAGTAGTCAGCAATAATAATAACACACCCCTAATATCTAGCAAATTTACCGCGCGAAGGAAAATAGAGTTTATATATTTACGTGTTTTGTTATTTTTTAATGAAATGAAGTATGACTGTGCTGGTTTGTAACTTCTTTAGACTACCATTGAGAAAGATCAAGCCACTCGTAGCCATCGTCTTCCAGGTCTACATCACATGTTTCTAGTTTGCGTTCCTGGCAGTCTGTATAATACACTTTTGTCATTAAGTAGTAGTAACCATCCTCAGCGCGAACCAGTCCAGAAAGTCTCCAATCCTCACCATTTTTCCTGAAATGATGACCTAACAATGGAACATATTTTTCTTTAAGTAAATTCCATAATCTAGGAGAATCCCAGTATTCATAGTCAAATTTTTCTTGATTTCTATTTTTAAGTTCAGCTTTAAGTTTTGCGCATCTGGCCTTTACCTTTTCTAAGTGCCATGTTTCTATATCAGTCAACAACAGCTTGTTTGAGCTCATTTACTCTCTCCTATGATGAGCCCTGGCAAATCTATTCCGCAATCGGCATAAAACTCCTCGCCACACTTGCGGCAAAAAGAGGAAACACGCTTTGTGTTGCCTTCGCATTCATAAAAGTCCTCATGATATTTTTGCCATTCAGCGTATCCTGCATCTTTGGATGGCGGAGGAATTAAAGGAATTCCGGTGAGCTTGATACTATCGATGGCAAACTCATGGCTGCAACGCTTAAATTTAGAAAAAAGTTTTTTTAACATGAATCTGATCGCTCGTAATTTAGAAATTAAAACCCATACTTATTGATACTCCATCTTTTAAGGACCTGGTAATCATGTTCTGGCATGTAAACTTGACCACTCTCTGCGGCTTTTAGCATGAGCACGCCAAACCAGTCCTTTACTCTGTTTCCGTGCAGCATGTAGAAATACCACGAGAATGGATATCCGGATTTCTTATCTATTTTTTCTGCAATATCGAACAATTGATAAGGCGTTATGGTTTGTTTGTATTTAATTTCTGTAATTGGTTTATTTGTTGTCCAGTAAGGAATGATAGTCATATTTTCATTTCCCTTGCTGTCCACCCATAGATTGTTATTCAGTACCCAGTGCTCACAAAAAACTTTATTGCTCATGCCGGCGCTACACTCATTCCAATCCTGTATCAAGCGAGATGGATTTGACAGTGATTTGACTGCTTCAGGAAATGCATCTTGATAAGCAATCGGTTCCCATTTGCCAGTTATAGGATTTTTAGAATTAACCGTCATATTAGAGTGAGATTTAAAACCAATAGCACGTATATGGTTATGTCTTGCAATTAACTCGGATGCAATGAATATTTTTTTGAACTCATAGTAGACATTATCAGTATCTATTTCCTGATCCAGCTTGTAGCCTCGACCATTTCCGCTGTTATCAAGTAAGTCATTTGGATCGCTTACTGGTGACCATGGACGATTGTTTAAGAGGTTATGCGATATTTTCTCTTTCCAGCAATAAACCTCCAATTGGATGAATTCATCAGCCTTGTCCCCTATCGGGCAGACGAAATATTCAATTGAACCATCCATAGTAGAGTTTAGTAATCCCAAGTCCTTGAATTTCTCCCAGACTACATTAGGATTGTTGTTATTCTGGCTTAATTGAATGTTGAACCATTCACGTATGTCTTTATGAATTAGCGCATGATTGCTGTCATAAACCCCTCCATCCGTCATTAAGCCATCATAAGTCTTAGCATGACGCAGTGAGCCAAGCGCAGTCTTAGTGTGAAGTGCATCTAATAATTTCTTATGTTTTGCATCTGGTTTCACATCAGAAATGATTGTTTCTAAGATGTCGGCGCTGGGGAAGATTGTGTTAATCATTTTGAAATTTATATTTTGTTAAGATTGATTAGTATCCACGCAACAAATGCCACATTTCCTATAACAGCAAGTCCCATCATGACTTGAAAGCTGCTCTTTTGTGTTTTGTGTCTTACCAACTTCATTGCCAACAATCCACCAGGCCATCCACAAAACAAAGAGGTAAGGAAAAGATTTTTCTCGCTGATTCTCCGAGAGTTGTGGATAGCTAAGTTCTTATCGATAACGAACAGAATAGCAGTGACGATGCTAGCAATTATGTAGATGTAAAATAAAGTCGAAAATGTCATTTATAGATAAGAGTTTAATGCTCTAGTTGTTGACTTGGCGGTACTGAATTTCTCCAAGCGTAAATAATCATTGCAATCGCAACTAACGCCACACCATAATAAATAAGATCCCCAAACATCGCTACGCCACTAACAAAGTGTTCGTTTGTTGGAATTGTCTCTTGATTTAGACCAATATACGCATAAGCTAAGAGGATGGAACCGAATAAGATTAGAGCTGGATAAAAACGTATTGCGAAAATTAAATGTTTTAACATAAAAATTTTCCTTTCATTAAAATCTTTCATTAAATAAATGCTTATTTGTTACTCTATACAATCAATGTATACCATTACTCATAATGGGCAACTTTAACCTTAGAAATTGCTCCTGCACAACACCAGCTTTATATTTCTTGATTAAATTCCACAGTCCTTTACACGGATGATTGTCAGGCAGTCTATCCAATAATGCATAACAACCAGCGTAATGCCTCTCGTACAAATCATTACGTTTGGTTTTAGTATCGGAAAGTAATGCTTTCAAAATGGATACTTCAGGCGTTAACACGCCGACCAAATTAGACAGGCCTTGTACATTAGCCAATCCGAATGGATCTATATCCACATAAGCGAACACAGGTAATTTGCATAAGTCCAGATAAGACATAACAGCATCAAGTCTGCTCTCGTTTTTATCGCCTCTGTAGATAACCATCGGCTTTTTATATGCAGTTGGGAGCGTAATGGGGTTTTCGTGGACGTTGTTGAAATTATCGTAATTCTCTACAAAAATCACGCAATCATGGCCACTATCTTTTAAGCTGGATAGCTCAATGTCTAGATGTGACCTTAAAGGTAACATCAAGCACTCATCATTAAGCAGTAATGGCTGATTAGCTAAAGTCTTTATAGAAATCCTATTGCGTTTTAGTGAGCCACCACCAGCTTTTTCATCGGGAGTGATACTAAGCTTTTCACTCCGTGTCATTCCAGCGACCAGGCTTGCTGTTAAGTCATAACCTTTAACTACTAATAATTTCCTGATGTCTTCTTTCTCAATGGAGTTGAAGTATATGGATTTACCTTTGACTGAGCCCAGATTAAATTCATGGGAAAACGTACTTAAAGAACCAGTTAAGGTAAATCGACTATCATCAGACCTGATTATTTTCTTCAAGGTCTCTGCAAGACGTTGGTTAAGCACTCACTCGCCCCTTACTTACAACGATGTCTTTCACTACCACATTCCCGTCTATGGCACTGACGGGCGCAGATATAAGCTCTGCTTGCCAATTAGAACCAATCTTCCTATTTTGTTTTTCCGATAAAATCCTTCGAACCCAATATTCTTCTGAAATCATATCGCTATAACTAGGATTCTTCATCCACCAGTCCCTTGCAGACATACCATCTTCTGATATTGATGCTGCACGAACGAATGATTGAACTGCACGCTGCAATCCTGACATTTCAACCTTCTGAACAGGCGTATCCGCTATCTCTATTAATATGCCCGCCTCTCTCTTTTTACCTGCATAAACGAAAGCTTTAAATTCAGGAAGATTAGAGGCAATCTCACTCAGTTCATTTTCATTTTCTGATGAATTGATGTCAGGCCCGGCTGTTAAACTCAATGGGATTGGGATAGAAATCCAATCGGGTAATGCTGGTTGCTCATCCCAATTTCTAGGCTGCCAATTTGGATTTTTATTGATGTGATTAGCAAATGACCTTAGCAACTTTGCTCTGGCTTCGATGTTTCGGAATGTGTATAGGAACTGGCCAAGTTTCTCTGAGATCGTTTTTAATGTGATAAGGAAATATCCCATCTTCGACTTCAGTAACAAATTAAAAGCCAGCTCTAAATCATGATGTCCTTTTAGTCTGTCACCTATATCCGAAAAGCTGAATGTTTCTAATATTGCCAGAATCGTTTCTGTTCTTTTTAGATACCATTCATTCTCTTTCACTTTCTCTGACAATGTGGTGACAGTTGCAAATTTTCCGTCTACTAGGCGATTAATGCGTAACAACTCATCTTCTATATCACCTGCAATATCATTAATTGATTCTCGGATTTCTTCTTCATATAACTTACTATCATCTTCTCTGCCTTCCATGAAGGCGTTGTTATGTCTTGTTACTAATTCATCTAGGCGGCTGAAATTTTTACTAAGATCAGTACCAGCCTCCATTAGTCTGCTTGTGTTCAATACGGTATTCAGAAACTTCCGCATTGAATGTCTTAACTGGAAAGTGTTGTGAATATCTGGAGTGAGGATGCGCAGCTGATTGAGCTTCATGATGCTCTTAGCGGTATCTTCCGTTACTTCAATACGGCCTTTTTCAAAAGCGTCTGCAATGATATCGCTTGATTCATGCAAAGCTTTGAGTATCTGCCCTACTCCGCTGTGTTTAATCAAGCTAATCTCCCTTGTAACGGAGTCCCTTGCTCATCTTCTGGTGATTGGATGGCTTTTTCATCTTCCGCTAGGAATGTGAGCACCTCATAGAAGTAATCCAATTTTCCTGTGAAGCTATAAGAGGCCTGATTCTTATTGTGTTCTGTTAGATATCCCCAAATTATCATTTGCTTCACTACACGGTCCAAAATCCCTTTAGGTGAGCCATCTGTGCTGATAAATTCTTTCCCTAGTGTTGCCAGTCTTCGAAGTTCTTCTAGGACATTTGGATTTTCGGTAATCGTAGTCAGTAACGCAGCGTAATTGAATTTATCTCCTGCAGTTGGCGAAATATCCTGTTTTGCATGGTTCATGCACATCTGCAGAAATAATACCAATGGAGCAATGGTATGCTTTATCTCACTAAAAGTTTTTTTCACATCGCTACGTTCATCCTGCCCTATGGTTGACCAAGCACAATAATAGGCAAAGCCGTTGCTAGTCCTGACAAGACGACGATTGATACGTGAGAGGTAATCATTTATCTCAGCGTGATTGACGGGATCCTTCAACCATTTGTATGCAGCAGGATTGGTTTGTTCGCATAAAAATGCACCCTGAAGTAAATCAATTACTGTCTGTTTAAACATATTGCAATTCCTCACTGGCATGGCTTAAATCGACAAGTGCGATGCGCCTGTCATCTAATACGTTGTATTTGTATTTGAACAATGGAGACAAGCGTTCATCAATATCAGGGAATGCACCTATAACGCGTATGTTGTTATTAGCAAGGAACTCCAGTAGTAGGCTTGAGTTGCTGTAATCTAAATCACCAACCTCATCTACCGCATAGGGTAGCGCCACTTTACTTTTGCCTCTAATTCTATTTACAAACCCTACCATTACAATTGCTAAAACAAGGTATGACAGACCATTACTACTTATTATCTGTAGTTCTTTTTCTTCTTTTGCGGTAACTTCCTTGCCATTAATGGTGGCCTTAATTTCTATTTCAATCAAATCGGAAGGATTCGCTACCAAACCTCGTTCATCTTCTAGTATTGCAGAAACCTCCTTGGCAGCATCTACAAAAGAAGCTGGAGGAAGTGCGTTAGCAGACATAGGATGCCATGCATCATATTCATATCTTAGGCGCTCTATGCTATGCCAGTAATCCTGTTGGTCAATATCAGACTTGATTGTGACATCTACATTTTCGATTCTTGAAAACATATTTGCCTGATTCAAGCTGCTTCTAATCTCCCGATTGAATATAGATACACTACTCTTCAATGATTCCAGCTCATCACAGAAAGTTTTAATACTTAATCCCTGTTGCCTACCGTCCTGGCATATTTTGTTTTCATTCATTTTTTCCTGTTGATTAAACCAGCCTCTAGCAACATTTAACCATTCATACTCATGATGCAGTCTAGGGCTACCGTATTCTTTTTCCGCCAATAGGGAGTACTGCTCAGGTGCGGTATTGACGGCACGTAACATTTCTTGACGTATTTCACTTACACCTGTTGCGATGACTTCGATTAGCTTATTAAACTTGCTGAAGGCATTATTTTTTTGGCTAATCAACTCCATGAGCGTGTAGGCTTTGTCATGTGGTGACGATAGAACCAATGTGTCTTTTGGCCAAGAGGCAAAAGAGCCGAGGTGAGTTTCAGCATTAAGAAGATTTTTATTTAATTCTGTATTCTTACCGTCAAGTTCACTAATCAGTTCAGAATATTTTCGGTAATCTTCGGCTTTTTCAGACAAAGCCATTTGGATGTTACGCAGAGACTCTCCAACCTTTATTTTTAGATGGTTAATAGCAAGAGATTTTTCACCAAGTTTGCTGTAACTAAACTCTAACCACTCACGATATTCACGAACATCTTTTGCCTTATCTTGTGCCGTTTTAATGTCAGTTGTAATTTCTTTTAATTTAGCTTCTAAACCAGCTAATAAAGCTTGAGGAACGCCCTTTTCTTCAAGCTGCACTAATCGCGCTTTATCTAACTCCTCAAGTTCTATCCTCAATGTATTTTCTACGGCATCAATACGCAACTTTACCGAACTCAGAAATTCTTTCTCATTGGATTCAATTTCATTCTTTCTAGTATCAAACAATTTGTGTTGTTCATTGATAGCTTGATCAGTCTTGGCAGACTCTATCAAGATTTCGTCTTGTACTTTTAATAGTGAATTATTTTCACGAACTAGATCAATATTGATATTCGCGCGAATGTTCGCCTTGCTTGTTTCTAACTGCAGTTTCAGTGAATTTAACTTAGCTTCGCACTGTGTTTTTTCATTTATTTTCTTATTTAGATCTACTTCCTGCAGGCCTGCAAAATCTTTTGCTGCTTTATGCAATAAAGATAATCTGGTCATTTCTGCTTTATCTTCATCAGCTGCACTACTGAGTTTCTTGACACGATTTTCTGCGGCTTGTAGGTCTTGCTGAATAGACTCTTCAGAAGACAACTTCGACGCACTGATTTTTTCAAGATTTACATTAAGACCATATAATGAGCTTCCTTCCCTTATATCCGGTTCAAGGTCGCTTCTCAAAAGTAAATCCTCATGAATAACACGACCAATGTCAGCAACCCACTCTGGGTGTTGCGTCCTCAGAAACCCGATTAATGTATCTCCACCTGCTTTTGCATAAGCTAATACCTTGTCATACTCCCCTTCGGCAATCTCGAGCGCAGAGCTAGTTTCATTGAACAATAACTCTTGATTATTGAAGAGTGTTTTTGCCGTATTTAATTTAGCCTCAGCTTCACTTTTTGCCTGATATATCTTACCTAGCGCATTATTGATGCCATCTAATTCTGCTTGTGTTTTCTCAATAGCTAATTGAATATCAGGATCGCCAGCGACATTTTTAATGCGCTCTTTAAGTGCTGCTAAGATTGTTTTGGTATCAGTCTCTACCAGGCGCAGTTTTTCTATAGTTTCTTTGCTTGATTGCTGTATTTTTTTGATAATTTCATCACGATTATTTAATGATGAATCCCTGAGTTGTTGAGACTTATCCCTTATTCCAGATATTTCACCCACTAGGGCTGCTTTATATTTTGCTGCCGACAGTTCTTTTTCTACCTTTGCCTTTCCATAAAAGTCATCGACATTTTTAATATCTCCACTGATAGCTTCTATCTGCGTACTAATTTCTTGGGCTTTTTGCTTGTTCGTATCAATCGCGTCTACCAGTATGCAGGCATCAGCTATTTTGCTTGTCTGGTAACTTTTAAATTTTTTATCTAGATTGATGATTTCATCATCAAGCGTTTTGTGTTGCGCATCTAATTCAGACTTCGATAATTGAAGCAAATCTAATTTGTTACGATGTTCTTTTTCCGAGTCATCTCTTTCGCTTTTTACCGTATTTAATGTATTTTCCAGTTCAGATTTCTCGGCCAGTAGATGGTTTATATACACTTGTACTCTGGCATGGATAATAGAGATATCCCCTATTACCGCTTTGCGCTCACTATCAGCCACTTCTAACTTCTCCATTAGCTCTCTTTTAGTAGCCAATGATTCATGAGATTGCAGCTCCCTAATCCATTTCATCAATTCATTTTTTTTGGTATTTAATGTGAACTTCTTGTCATCGCCAATGATGGATGAAATTACCATTTGCTTTAGATCTTCAAAGTCAGTCACTCGGTTCAAAATGCCAGTGATTACTCTGTTCATGTGTGTTAGCCGACTACTAGAGCCGACAAAGGCAAATCTTGCGGCATGCTGTCTATGTTCAGGTAGCGCGTTGTTGACTAAAATCTGGCGATACTGTGTTCTACTTAATGTGTTGGTTTCAAATATACCAAGCATCTGCAAATGTTTATGCAAATCCTGTGATTGCACGAATGCATTGTCCTTAATGAATAGTTTGTCGTCGTAGGCATGATCAATGTATCGATAGCTAACAGAATCTTGTTGGCCATTACCGTGTATGACTGCCATCACTACATTGTCGCGGCGTTTATATTCATAGATGATGTAAGAAGTTGTTGCAGGGAAGTAGTGCGTTGAAAAATTCTCTTGTCCATGTATCACACGCTGTGGGCGCTCCCCAAAAAATATAGGGAAAAGTCTTAGTAATGTTGTTTTTCCAGCACCATTACTGCCGTTAATGGAAACGTGACCATCAAGGCGCATTTCAACCTTCTTGCCACGGCAGTAGGAATCAATAATGACAATGCGTAGTAACTCAAAATCTACATTATCAATTTTAACTTCTGGGTTAGATTGCATTGTTATATCATCCATTAATTATTCTACATCTATTAAACTACATCAAAGGTAGTGCGTATAGCCACACCAGGCACAAATCATTATTAACTGTTGCAGGATGGGCAAAAGCAGAAGTACTTTCGCAATTGGCTATTTTTCTTGTTTTAAAAATTGACTCAGCTGCTCTTCTCCGCTCCAGCCTTCCGGCGGCGGGTTTGCGGTATCGAACCATTTTGCACCTTCAGATATCCATTTTGAACGCCACTCCTGATAAACTGTAGCATTTATTTTATGTCTTTACTCTCTGCTTCCATTATGGACTCTTGTAATGATGTACCAATTTTTTTCTTCTCTTCATTGAGTCCTTTTAAAAACAATGGGGCTATGATTCCATTTTTAAATACGCCAAATTTCCGGCTCAATATGTCAAGTATCAATAAAATTATTGAGTAGCCGCCTACCGTCATAATTATGAATATGCCAATCAATATACCGTTGTTCAAAATTAGCGAGAGATAATTATTCAATTCAACACCTCTAATTTAAAGGAGGTCGGAATGCTAATTAAACGTTTTGAAATTTTAACGGTGACTCTGTTTGATATACTTTGTGAAAAGGTGCTATGGCTAAAACCCTTTTCGTGGAAAGCGGCGGATTGCAACTTATGCGTAAATTCCATAAGAAACTTGCAACTTATGGGGGTATGTAGACTGCAGGTTATGGTGTATGCCTGTACGGTAACTGCTTGATTTATTTTGCTATGAGGATGCATTATTTGCGACCCCCAACAATTTGTTCAGTACCTTCCTGATTCGTATCAAGCTCAGATAAATCAACAATTCCATATACTTTTGGTTCGGTTTTACCTAATGGGCACATGCCTACTAGCTGGTAGTTTTCTGGCAATACAATCGGTTGTTCTTTTTCTTTGATAGCCGCAATAACCTCATCAGCTCGCCAAAGCTCTCCTTCTAACATCAACTCAACACTTTCATAGTCCTCATCAGGAATAAACTCACCTCGATTAGCCATCATGAAGATTGTATATTCTTCGGTAAGATTTAGCTGTTTAGCTGCAATTCTGTCTTTATCTGCACCCCAAAATCTATCTGCCATTTTTTTTCCTGTTTAAATATTACTAAAATTCATTGAACTAGAGATAAGACCTATATAGTTTAGAAGCCATACAGATTGTAAATGTTAGGTTAAATCTTCGTTTCTAATAAGGCTTTTTTAAATTCCATTGGATTTGAAATGTTCTCCATTCTTGTGGGGAATATCCCTGCTCCGCTAATCACAAGCGTGCCAAAGTTCAAAACTCTACCTACAAAGGTCTGGTCCACGATAATTGACTCAATGCGTAAAATATTAAGCTCAATGACTTCTTTTTTGATTAGGCCGCTTTTAATGAGGATTCTCTTGTTAGTCAGAGCAAATACGCTGGCTTTGTATTTAAGATAAGCCATAATTAGGAAAGCAAATCCTATAATCACGGGTAATAACAAAATTCCAATGATAATGATTGGTGACAGAAACCAAAGGCTTGTGTAGCCTAGTTTTTGTATTCTTTCACCACCTAGTAATGAACTTTCAATTTAGCTTGTCATAAAAGCATCTTTCACTTAATTACATAGTTTTGTGCTGTTTACGATATATCCAAGGTGCAATAGGGTTATCAACAGACCATAACCCCTTCTTAAGAAACTTCGCATTATTCTCTGCGGTTGTATAAGATGACTTATCGTCTGGTGTTTGATTTTTAGAGAAGTATTTGTAGTGCCAAGCATGACCTGCTTTAACCATTTCAAGATTAACGTCTACTCCATCTGCTAGCACTGTGCCAACTAGACGTTTCCCTGACATCCCTTGTCCCAATCGTACGGTGACTTTTTTCTCAAGGGTGAGAACTCTCAGATGTAATTTTGATGCAGTTGCACCTGGTTGCCCACTTTCAACACATAATGGACCATGCAAGCCATTGCTGTCTGAGAACCCATGGCATGATGCTTCAGGCGCATCAATAGCGAACATACGAATAACAGTATTTCCATATTCAGTTTTAACGGTAAGTGTATCTCCATCAGAAACTGCAACGACAACGCCATCGATAGAATCAATTGTCTGGTTAGCCTCATATTTCACTCTGGTAATTTGAGCGCTCACTGGTTTAATCAGCTCATCCGTCACCGACTTTAAACCAAAGCCCGGGATGTAGTCATTAAACATGGAAGCTCCCAATGTCCCTAGTACAGCGAGGTACACATACTTATACATATGATTTCCTTTTAAAAACTTTACTTATCAGGTGTTAATGGAATTCATTTGTACTCCAGTCCACGACGACTGGTTACCAGAAAACCATTAACACCCATTTGCGCCGAAGCGCGATTAAACTACATAACCGGTGACACTACTTAAGTTAATCTCAGGTGATCTTTGAGGTGTCCGAACTTGACCACGTTAAAACTATCTGTTTGCACTGTCTTACTGGCAGCATGTCGCATATAACTACGACTCGACGGAGCGCTGACGATTGATTGTCTGCCCCCCTGCCCTAGCGTTTCAGTATTGGTTGTAATCATGGTATTTCCCTTTCGTGGTTATTCCGCAATTTGCAGAGTTATTGTTTACTTCTAAATTTAAGTTATCACACAAATTTGTTAGCGCAAATTTTCAACTTATATTAAGATTATTCAGTTTCTATGGCGCACCAAACTCCCTATTAGATGCGTTTATATATTTACTTTTCTTTTGGTTTTTATTGGATATTCCGTTTATTTTGTTAGCAGAACGTCCTTCTGCACGATATTTATCTATTAACTGTTGTTCTCTTCCTCGGATTGCATCTTTATTATTAGAAGACCTATCGAGTTGAGCTTGTCTGTATCCTTTCTTATTCATATGATGTGTATTATCACGACGACTAAGATTTTTATTTGGTAAATCGTATCCACTTGTTCTCCCAACATATACAGTTCGATCTTTATGCTCTTTTATATATGTATGGTATGTTTTGTGTCTTGTATGGCCTCGTTTTGCCTCAGCAATTGTTGAGTTGAATAATAAAACCGATAAGAAGAGTGTTAATAATAATTTCGCTCTTTTCATTACAGTTTTTTCCATTCTTCGAATTTAATGCGTTTTTCAATATTCCCATTTGCATCTATCACTAGTAGATCTGGTACCCAGTTTTGAGAGTTAAGTAGGTCGCTTTTATTTCTATTTAGCGTATCTTCAATTCTTTGGGTTATATGTTCAGCATCCCAGGCTGCAACCCGCTCTAGACCATGACACTCTTGCATTGATGATTTTCTGCTAGTTCCTGTTTCAAAATCGTATATCTCATAATTGCCATTAATTAGATCTATTACGAAGCCCTTATGATTTTTAGGGCTATTTATATCAATTTGCTTATCTGCCCCAATTTTCTGCCAAATTCCACTTGTCATTACATCTCGATATACATCAACAATAAAAAGAAACCTGTTTATATTGGTAGGAAGTAATTCTTTACTGGTTGCAACGTAATCATAGATACCAAGTCCGTGAGAAAACTCTCTACCGAATGCATAGCGGCCGTTTGATAATGGAATGGCTACTATGTCTCCTTCTTTTATACGTTGACGACTTGATTTAGTATTTGTATTCATGTTTGTTTCACTTAGCTATATTTATAGGTTGAGTACTTGTGCTTTCGGAATTTTGCTTTGGGATTGCTGGCACTTTCACTGTATTTGATGCCGGTGAACTATCTTTATTACTAGGTACTAGTATTGGTGCTTCAATTCGACTTGTACTAATAGATGATGCAACTGGTTTGACAGGCTCTTTTTTACTTTTAACTTCTAATGCTGGCTTTGTCTTACTCAAATTTAAATCAAGAAGTCTGCGCGCACTGGTTAAACCTACTGCTGCACCTAATGAGAGTGAAACAGCAACAATTGGTAGTAGCGCTGACAACTTGATATATGTTGCATTTAGCGAGTGATTGAATAAAGGTGCTTTACGTGCCACCCATGGTCGATAACCTGTTTTTAGTTTCATAGATAACTTTATATATAAAATTAGTATTTATTAACGTAATGTATCCGAATGACAAACTTCATCAATTGTTTATAACAAGGAATTAAAGGCCCAATATACATCTAGCCTCATTTCAGATAAATTTCCCATTCTTTCGGGAAAATCACATTATCCCCACAATCTTTAAATAATGGAGCTATCTGATAGTCTTTATATCCAGCAAGCCCACAGCCAATACGAGTAATGAAAAAAACTGTTTGGGAATTATCTTTGGCATACATTACAAACTCAGTTATATAGCCTTGAATTGCGCCCATACTAAGCGTTCTGATTTGCTTATTTTTGGTAGGGATAGCATAACTATGTTTACTGCCTCCAGCAGACATATACCCAACACCAACGCCGATGCTGGCACCGAAGCTTTTTCTTGCTTCGAGTGCTGCACCTAGTCCATGTATGCCAGCCTCATTACTACCAAAGACGAAGACCTCCCCGTTCGTTGGCAAAGTCTTGTCGGCATGATAACGTCGCACTTAAGCGCCCTTCAATGATGAAAGTAAGTTCACGATGTTATGCCAGTCCTTTTGAGTGATGGTTACGTCATTATCCGTAAATGAAGTTTTCTCATTAATATCGTCCAATTTATTTATTAACTTATCCACCTTCTTATCTTTCTCGATATAAGGACTGACTGCTTTTTGAATAATTTTTTCAATTAATGCGTTTTCGTCGTCCGCAATAAATAACCCATCGTCTTTCTCACCAAGTGCATGTTTAATTGCCAGTGATGTGACACGTAATGCAAACTTCATCGACTCTTCGCGGGATTTACGTTCGTTTAATTTTTGTCCACGAAATACTAATCTTGTATTTAAATCAGCAAATTTCAAATACTCGACGCCTGTTAACTCAACACGTACTGCTTCTGATTTGCTAATAACTGCTGCTTGTTCTGTCATTCTCATATTCCTTATTAATTAATGAACTATAGATAAATCTATTCATGAGCAAATATTGCACAGTTCACTTTTTTGTCAAATTTCTAATTAATTTATGAAGCAGACGCTCAAATATTCAAAATCAATTTACACACACTTCTCTAGGAGTTGTTTTTTCACACGTGCCTATGCAATGACAACACCTGTAATTGCCTTCATATTCAATTTACGAATGCGTAAATTGCGTATAAGAAGTTTTCTGGTACTCTGAATTGAGAAATGCACGATTACTTCACAGTAGACGTGCTGAGATTTGGATTTATTAAGGGGCGGTACACTGAATGAACGAAGAAAATGTAAATAACTGGAAAGAGTCGCACGAAGTAGGTTTTTACGGATGGATTGAGAAACACGGATATAGCGACAAAACCGCAAAAACTTACAAATCTATGTTTTTTGCGTTCCTTGCATTCTTGAATGAAAAAAATATTGCGCTGGATAAGTGCAATAAAACTATCACTGACCTATTTTTCAAAACACGCACAATGGATGATAAAACCAAATCAAGGTACTTATGGTTAATTGCAGATGTGTTTGAAGATATGGTGGAGTCTAACTATCTCAAAGTAAATGTGATGAGTTTGGTCTTGGAGAAAAAACGTAAAGGTATGCGTGGCAAGACATCCAAGCGTGAGCCAACAGTTTTAACTAAATCAGAAACTCAACTGTTGGAAGATTACATTGAGGCCTTACCTAGACATTACTCAGGTATGCGCGAGCGCTGCGCGCTTTTATTATTGTTGGGATGTGGCCTACGAGCGCAAGAGTTGTGTGACTTACAATCAATGAATATGTACCTAAAGGAAGACACGCCATACCTTAGAATTATTGGTAAGTTTGATAAAGAGCGTCTGATCCCTATTCCTGAATCTATTGTTGATGAGTTGGTTGATTATCTCGATATGAAGTTGAAATTTAGCCCATACTTTCTTAGCTCATTGCGAGCCGGTAATCCGTACGTTCCATCTAGTGTTTATCGTATGGTTCGCACGGCAATGGAAGATGCCGGCATTACTAAGGAGAAAATGTCACCCCACGTACTGCGACATACCTACTGTACCCGTCAACTTACAGAGGTCGGCAAAGAAGGCTCAGACATTACACTAAATATAGTGATGTACTGGATGGGACATGATTCATTAGCTACAACTGCCATATATGGTCACGTTGTGACTTCAATTTATGGAGCAAAACCAGTCATTTAGCCTTATGTAAAATAAATAAACTTACCCGTCTATTACGGGCTGACCTATTTCATCCGCACTCAAAATTGACATGTTTGTTTCTTACCAGTGTACTACGGGCTTATGTTATCACGTTATAAAAAACGTGAGCACTTTAGTTTTGATTAAAATTTCTCTTAATTGGTTAAAGCGTAAGCTAGTAATATGCAAGGAATTCCAGCTAAAGCTAACACTAGTATTGATTTAATCGGACTATCCTTTACAGATATGCCAAGTCCTTCACAAAACGAGCCTACTATGCACGCAAACGTTAATGTGTAGATGCTGAAGTTCGTAATTTGGATAAATAGTCTAGCTTGCAGGTACTTTAGAAAAATTTATGCGCTAATCCCAATAATAGAGGTGACGATTAGTGACATAGGAGTCGGTTTATGTATTTTTATTCCTAGTAAGGTCAATATATTTCCTTTTTAATAATCCTTTTTTCGATCATTTTAGTTTTTTTAATTGACACCGAAACATTGTCCGGAGATGAGTGTTCCTTTGGGAATTTCCCCTCCATTCTTCAAATCCAACCCTACTCCGTCTGGAGTGCTAATTATGCAACCTGGATTTTGCGGATGAAGGGCAGACGTATCGAGATTGTTTTTTTCTTCTATCAGCTCAATTGAACTATGTTTGGCTTGGTAGGTAATAGCTATTGCTAGACAGGCGATAATGCCTAATGCGATTATCCAATTCTTAGCTTGCTTCATATACGGCTCTTTTCCGTTATGGTCTTAGTACGACAAGTTTGCCTATCTGCTCTTTATCTATCAGGGAGTCAGCGGCCTCTGACACATAATTAACAAAACCCTCCATTTCATTCTCAAGCTGGTCATGACTCTGCCAAACTACTATAGCGTTCTGGTCTTGTTTTTTTAAGGCCGCTATGAGCCGCTTAACCGTTATTGTCATCAGTCTTTTCCGATTATTTGTTATTTGTAGTAATAATCCAATAAATCATGTGTTGAGCGACTTAAGTTGTGACATTTCTACCGCTTCATATTGACTTCCAGCCGTCACACATGGCATCCAGCGGCCATCCTTCGCCGCGCAGAATTCGCACTCGCGCTCTTGCCAGATGCCCCATCTATCAGAGGCGTATCCAGTAGGCCCACTCTTTTTAAGCGGTCGTTGCCGTGTCACCACCATCTTGCATCGCTTCTCGCAAAATACCACACTCATGAGTTTACTTTTCCGTGACCGTTATTCAGAAGACGCTTGTGGCTTCCATTGCAGAAGAAAATACCTGGCGGCCAATGCATTAACCACCCCAAGCAATGATCCAAGCACGCCGAACCATTGTCCGGATGCGGCGCTGGCAATTGCAATTATTACGAGTAGTGTTGCGCTGAATGTGAATACTCTGGCTTCGGTCATGATTTCATTTTTCCGTTAATTGCGAGGAGCTAAAAATGATGGCATGAAGCTTAGCAAAAAAAGCATCGCAGCCATGAGTGGATTCAATTCAGAAAATTCATTAGGCAAGCTAATCTTACCTAACAATAAAGCGACTCCAGCCCAGAACATGATTCCATTCAACAACAACACAAGTAGTAATAGCATTGGTATCTTCATTTTCATTTCACTTTTCCGTGTTTAGTTAGCTGCATTACATGGATCAACAAATACTGTGGGAAACATGCCGTACTGGCGCATAATCTCCCAGCCCTGCTTGTCAATCTCATACAGATCATCGGCATCAAGAATCACACCTGGGCTAATAGTACAAGCTTGTCTTCCACTAATGACTAGGTGACATGGCATTTTTGACGCAATAATACGTCCAGATTTCTTAAATGTGTAATACACATCCGGTTGTTGTTGCCCTCCGTGGTACCCACGGTATGAACCATCTTTTCGCTTATATGGTATAGGGCTAAGAACAACAAATGCTTCAATGTCATTTTTTAGTTTGATTGCTTGTGTATTGGGCATGACTTTTTTCCGATCTGAAGCTAATTTGCCTTTACTTGTAGAATTCCAACTTCAGCCCAACCAGGCCATGCCATGAGGTCAAGTGCCCCGCCTTCGGCGCGCGGTTGAGATTTAGACCACTCACCGAGAGTTGTAAGTTCTTGGTTGTTCAGTCTTGATAAGAGAGATTTAGGCTCGTCCGAAGATGAAATAAAAAGTGTGGTAGGTTCGTTTGCAAGATCAGTAGCCCCATCGAAAAATCTATCATAATTCCCAGTTTTCATGTCTTTTCCGTTAGTTACTTAAATTTCGCGCACTAACTTACCGACATGACCTGCTATAACCGTAATATTTAAGTCATCTGGTTTAAAACCCTTTAAAACGGTTTGCTGGTCCTTTGTGTAGCCAATGTTTTTTATGTCCATAACTTCTGTTTGGCGCTTACAAAGTAAGCGCATTACCAAGGTAAATCCGGTACCAACTATGACGCTCGGTTGACTTATATATTTTACAGCTCTATATTCAACCGGTAACTTAGACTGGTCATCTATTACACATGATCCAGACCCATAGTGCAATGGATTAAAGCTGGCATCGATTTCGCCGCTTTGGCTTTCGTGGATACTTTTCCACAAAGCAAAAACCTCTTCGTATGTGCATTCCTTAAACGGCTTTATATCGCCTTGAATACGAAAAGATATCTTCGAACTATTTTTTACTTTGACGTTGATAGTAATGTCGGACGCATCAGCTTCAAACGCCTGTTTTAACAACTCAGTTATGTTCAATTTGCTATCTAAGATCATGATTAATCATTTTCCGTTAGTGCGATTTGTTTATCAGCCATATCCTGCTGGCAGCAGCGGTGACAATAGAAATCATGCCAATTGTGATAGCACCCAGTACCCACCAGTTAAAAGGTGAATGTTCATCGAATGCCAGAACACCTTGCGTAATCAGACTCTCATACCAAATAACACTCATAGGGAGAGCTATAAAAATAATTACGGATACTGCGAACGACACTTTCGATAGGCTTTGCATATATTTCATTTGTTTAGTGGTTGCCATATTCTTTTCCGTTACTTTGAAGCATGTGCGAGACGCTGCCACAATTCTGGCCCACGCTCAATTCCTAAAAGCAATCCAACCAAAAGCGAGCAAGTCTGTCCCAACGATGCTGCCCATGGGTTCTGATGCAGAACTCCAATGGTTCCGAGTACTATAGCTATCACAAAGAAAATAATCTGTAAGATTAGCAGTTGCTTCAAGTGCTTTTTATTAAATTGGAATGCTGTGTTTGGCTCACTCATATTAAGTTCCTTTTCCGTTAATTCTTGTCGCGACTCAACGACTGAGTATCAAACCTGAGACAGGAGCCAAAGAGAGCAGTCCAAACAGGTAAAGGATGAAATCGTTATTCATTTCTAGACCAAGGAAAGCTCCGGCTGCAAAAAACAACGTGATAACAATTACGAGTGCAACTTTCATATAAATCCCTTTTCCGTTAGTTAGCTTTTAATTTCAGCTATTAATCTATCAATAAATCTATAGCCATTAATCAAAAGCAGAACAAACATAAGAGCAAGCAGCACCATGTTAAATGGGGTGTGTACTGGACCTAGTGCATTTAACAATACGCCAACAAACAGAAATATTGTAATAACAAACAATCCTCGCGGATTATTAAACCAAGCAATATCAGTTGGTTGCTCTGTACTTATTTCATCTGATTTATTGTTCATAGTTTCTTCTTTTCCGTTAAATGACTGTTACGCGATTCGGATTTGTGCCGGCACGCCGTATCGCCAACCAAACCTGAAGCCGCCCATCATGTTCGCGCATGCCAGCCAAATCTACACCAAAGGGCTTGATAACTCCGAACACGCCAGGCGCAACTTCCAGCATCAGGTTTACTTTCGGACGTTCACCGACAGCCTCTTTAATCATGTTTAATAAATGCTGCCTGTCCCAAGTCTTCGGCAATGTGTTTCGGTAAGGAAGGTTGCGAAGATGGTCAAGAGCCGCCTCGACATCAGGCTCCGAGATTACTAGGATGGGCGGCGTTTTCTTGAACATGTACTTTTCCGTGGTTACGCACTGCGCAGATGCATGATTGATACTGCGATACAAACGAGACCTGCCAGAGCAGCCATTGCAAGCAATGCCGGTGATTGAGCAAGATCACTTTCAATAAAGCGCATATCGATTGTCCAGGATAAAACCATCCCTGCCGCACCAGTTACAATTCCAATTTTTGCAGCAGTATTGCGAGGTCTGTGCTGACCTCGCTTCGATTTAGAGTATTCGTAAGTTTCTTTCATGATAATCTCTTGTCCATCTGTCATTTGATTCGATAATTTTCCTTGAAACTGAAAACAAAACCCTTCATGGAAAACGATTAACGGGACCATTTCGTGAGCTTCACAATGAAATTCATGTTCATTCGCATATGCCAAACTACAGTTTTTGCAACCTGTGGTTTCTTTGGCTCTCTTACTTTCATCTGGATAATATTTTGCCATTATGATTTTTGGTTATTTTCCGTTAACGCTTGATTAAAAATACATCTCTTTTTTCATGTCTCTGTCCGCCTGCATCCTTGCAGCCGTTCTAGTGCCTTTTCTTTCGATAGATTGTTTTGGCACTTTACTTTGTTTCTGACGCGTCATGACTTGAACCCAAGGATGATTGTCGATAATCTTTTTAACAAATTGTTTCATAACTTTTCCGATTAGAACGAATTAAGTAAATCGTTTAGGGCAAATGTACCTTTAAGGAACAAGTGCAGCAATAGGAGTGAAAGTAGAATGAAGCCGAGGCCAATTAGCATACGAATTACCTCCCCACTAGGGTTTGCAATAAATCGCCGAGCAATTCGCACTATTTCGTCAGGAAAATACATTTGGGTTTCTTTAGTCTTCATACTTTTCCGTGGTCAGAGTTTAAACAGAACCTTAGTTTTGCAGTTAGCTAGAACAGCTTCTGCAGCTTCTGGCGTAATATTTTTTAGATCCGATAGATCAGATTCCGCAAATATTTTATGAGTCCAGCCAGGCCAGGCCATTAGATCAATCGCACCACTTTCGGCGCGCGGTTGAGATTTAGACCACTCACCGAGAGCTGTAAGTTCTTGGCTGCTCAGTCTTGATAAGAGAGATTTAGGCTCGTCCGAAGAGGAAATAAAAAGTGTGATAGGTTCGTTATTCCCAGTTTTCATGTCTTATCCTTTTCCATTACATTTACTGTGATCTCACTACTCTTTTTAATTTTTCCATAAAAGACTGGTGCTCTTCAAAAGTTATCACGTTAGCACGCCAAAATGCGTTTACCATGCCGTATGCATAACCGCAATCATATGCAGGGTTACTACTTGTACCTTTCATCTCGGATATAGCTTTCTCAATATCCTGTAATGCATGTACTTTGACTTCACTCATATTGTTTTCCATTTTTCCGATTTGTTACTTAAATGTTGCGCACATAATTACCATCAACCACTACAGCACCCTGATCGATTAACTCAATGAGCGATGCGTCTGCATCAGATTGATGATCCACATGCGCTATAAGCAGCCCATTGTGATGACCCCAAAAATTGCATACTTTCTTAGCTGCATCAAGTAGCTGTTTTTCTTCGGAACTGATTTGGTAAGTTGTCATTACACTTTTCCGTTGATGTTTAATCGCCGCGTCTGTTAGCTAGAAAAAGCGTTATGACCACAGACCAAACAACAAATCCAATCACAATAAGGTTTGAGTTCCAATCTTCCACTTTTGCAATCATCTGAACCCAAGACATGCCAAGGTCAACACTGGCATAGCAGAGAAGAGCTACACCAATAATTGCAAAAAGGAGCATGACTAAAACTTTTAATACATCAGATGCTTTCATTTATTTATCCTCTTAGTGTTTATTTGGCTTGCGCTACAAGCGATCCATTAGGTCTAATAAGCGATGTCCTGCCGCCCTCGCTCTTGACCTGCCAGCGCTCAGTTACATGCTTTGCTGCCAGTCGGTAATGCACGGTGACTACTGGCTTATCAAGCACTACGCAGCCGCGTTGTACGGGCTGTCCAGTGAGGTTGTCGTTCCAATCATTCGGACATTGATCATCACCACTAATCTTAACGATTTGGTTGCCCCCAATATCCATTTTAATGTTCGGTGCAAGGACAATTGTCGGCTGTATTGAACCCCCAGCCATGTTGATGACTTTTTCACCTAAAGCAGAAAGTACGTCCGCATTAGCTGAACTGGACGCAATTAACGTTATAAAAAATAAGCTATAAATTGGTTTCAAAATTTGGACTTTTCCGATTTCTTTACTAATGTTTTGTTGAGTTTATTTTATTTAACGCATTTCCAATGGCTATATAATGGTCGCCTGTCAGCTTATCTTGCTTTGTTGGAAAATAAGAATATCGGCCATCATCAATATCAGAAAAAGAACCAAACTCTTCACCATCAATTTTAACGATGAATACGCCTGTTTTTTTATTTTCTATAACATCAACTCTCATAATTATTTTCCGATTTTTTAGTTAGGTTACGCCGCTAGAACTTCAATACTAAGAGTTCTGTTTTCATACATGGGCCTAAATCTAAAGCCGACCCTATGCAGGCAGGTCATTAATAAGTCTATAGAAAACTTATCAATCTTTCCCTGCAATAAGTCACTAACTCGCGGCTGCGTTAATTTAAGGGCTACGGCAGCTTCAGCTTGCTTCCAACCTTTTTCTTCTACAATGTCACGTAGTGCAATCATTAGATCGGCACGGATTTGCAGCTCGCTGGCCTCTTCTTTATTGTCTGTAACTGCATCAAATGCATTACTAAATTTAATTGAGCTCATAGTTTTAACCTGCTTAATATATATCAGTACTGATATATTAACTCGTAAAAACAAAATATACAAGTATTGATATATTTATTTTTTAATCTCAGCCATCATTGCTTTGTAACGTTGTTTGGCTGTGTCCATTGCCTGCCTATCAACACCGTTAGTTGTCTTAGTGAAGGAGTGCAGCACGTAAACTGCGTTCTCATACTTAGCGACGTAAAGCGTCCTGTACGCTGGACGGCCATTTTCAATTAATTCAATAGTGCCGACTCCAACACTGTCTGAAATATTTTTAAAGTTAGAAAACGGACGCTTTCCCACCATGACCGCTTGTAGATCAAGTGCAAAGCGTTTTTGTATTTCATCAGGGAGAGCTTTAAATTCTTTTAGTGATTGTTTATTAATAAATCTAAGCTCTTTATTTTGTGCTGCCATTAAAATGCCTTCGCTACTATTGCGCCTAAGTTCATTGGATCACACTCAACTAATTTTCTAACAGCTTTAACACTGCCATGCCCAAGTAAAGTTTGTATATGTTTTAAGTCATAACCTTTTCTATATAGCTTAGTCGCAAACGTCCTGCGCCCACTTGTAGAACTTGCACCTTCAATGCCTGCTTGCGCAAATAACTTTCGGAATATGCTAGTAAGCACATCACATGAATAATGCGCCTTGCCCTCTAAAATACGTTTAGTCATAGCCATGCTGCCACCGTTTTCAGTAACAAATAAAGCGCTATCTGGCTGCAATCCGCGATAACTGGATTTTGCAGCTATCCCAAGCCCAGTATTAAGTCTGTAATCAAGGTATTGATCCAACTTGCTCGTCACTTTTTTATTGCTCCAAAACAAAGGCCTTTCGTTACCATTGTAGGCAATTTCTTTTCGCACCTTACAATCTTGCTTTATTGTGCCATCGTCGCGCAAATAATCATCCACACGCAATAAAGCTATCTCGGTGGTGGTAAGGGCTGTACCAAAAAGTACGTGCAACAATGCAACATCTCGTATTTGGTTGCGGCCAGTGACAGCCGCTACTTTTACCGCATGGTCGAACTGGTGATCTTCTACAATAATTGCTCTAGCCAAAGTCGTTATATCTCATTAAATGGAACTATTCAGAGATTGTGCGCCAAAATTTAGGCTAAAGTCAATGCTTTAGCCAAGTGAATTATCGTGTCCTCGGAAAATGTACTAATGTGTTGATATCAACCAAGTATTACAACCCCCCGTTATTTAAACACTCAACACGGACAATATACAGATTGAATAGGCTACTCAGCCGATTTCAGTGGAATCCTGGGGTCAAACGTAAATGGGCGACTGGACACCATTCGCACGTCACGCATTGCCGGATGCTGTGGGTTAACCAATAAATTATTGGATTCTGGAACAATCACTGAAGGGACAAATAAACCAAGATATTCACCGCTGAGAATAAATTCATCACCATAGGCAGCAGATGACTGATCTGCAGGTAACGCATTCCACTGCTGCGGAAACGCTTCCAGCGCTGGTGAAGAATATAATGCGGCATCATCTGGCAGCTCGAGCTCGCACAACATGAAATTGAGCGGCAGCATACCGTTGGCATGTACCAGCATTTCTAGTGAACATATTTCTGGCGTTGTTCCGGTGTACAGCACCCGCACATCGCGACTATTCCAGCGGCCACCATGTAACGATGCCCCGTAACCGGTGAGGTCAAGCATATGCTTTTCTGCACAAATTCGCCACGCCCGCATTAAACTGCACCGCCATAGGCGATCGCAGATAACATTTTTCGGATTTCATTAGCACCAATCTCAGTATCTAGTAAATCGAGTGGCGCCACTTTCAATACACCGTGCATCGAAGTTAACCATCGCTTAGCTAGGTCAATGTCACCAAAAGTATCAATAGCTTCATTTTCGACACTGGCAATCCTAGTGAGACGCTCAGAAGCCAATGGATCAAGCTTCTGCCCTTCTTTTAGCTTCCGATTAACGGTGGACTCAGACATCCCTAGAATGCAACCCAAACTCTTTCTTGATATCGCAAAGTGATCTGCAGCACTCCTGAAGAATTCGGAGTCTATGCCAGCACGGATATTGTGGATTGATTCCACAGTACCCGCGTGCAGCAGATCCGTACTCCAGAAGATCATGGCGTATTCCTGCCCAAGCTTAGTAGTGAACTTATGGTGATGCTGCGCTTTAGGGGTTGGCCAGCTATTAACATGAACTTCAACTTTAGTGTCAGTTTCCTGCTCTGAAAGCTCAACAAAATTAGCATATCCGGTCATCAGTCCGATGTTCTCAGTAGCCTTACCAGATACGTCCTTTGATTTTTTATGTGTTCTCATCATAAAACCCTTCATATGAAAGTTTATTGTATATCATATGACAGCAATCGCAACACAAAGTTGTAGTGCCGGTATTACTTAATTTCAGCAGCCTCATCACTGAGTTTCTGTCCATATTCAGCCAGACCTGGCACCTTCTCACAATCATCCAGTGTAATCTTAGTTAAAGAACTACCGTTGCAATACAGGTAATTAACTTGGAAGCGCACACCAGCATCAATGCATAATCAAGCGTTGCTATTGGGTGCTCAGTCCTTAAAATCGGTTGACCTAATAAAGCAGGCAACATAAATTATGTTGGAAAACCTACCGGGTGTCTTCGCGGTATTGGGTCAAAATCATCTAACACTTCGTCGTAGTCTTCTGCATCATATGCATCTGTTCTACGTTTTTCACCTTTGAATGGTGATGCTCCCCATTGGAGGGGCCATTTCGAAAATTTCGGCATATCTGCCAGACTATCGTAAAGTCTGCTTTGATTGACAGTCGCAACTCGATACGGATCTCCAGCTCTAAATCTATTGTCATGATTCATTAACCAGCTGTAAGCTATTACAGACCTCCTAGCTAACTGGTAAGCACCAAGAACTACCGCCATTTGCGTCAGAACATCATCTTTAATGGTTTTCTGTTTAAGCAAAGATAATCGTCCTGATGGGGTAGCAATTAAGAAGCTTTCAGCTACATGACGATTTTCTCTAATCCATTTATCGAAATTAGTTGAATCTTTTAGGATGTGCACTCGAAGTAGCTTCATATCCTCTAGCCTTTCATGCCCTAGGGTAATCAACTCTACTGCATGTCTACGTGCTTCACTTCTGTAGCGCCATACCTCGTTACTCATACATAGCCTTCATTATCAAAATATATAGGGTTTTAATCTCTCATAAATATATATTATGGCAAATTATAATGGATGAATTTAGCTTGTTGTTAGCAAGCAATCTTTAGCTAAGTTGTTGCTGCGTATTCCTTCTAATTGCTGTATTTACTATTAACTTTTAGTTTAATTTGGTTATTCATATATATGTCCTTGTTATGCAGAGCCACATCCCTTCGGGAATGTGACCCCGAAGGTTATGGTTATGCAGCTAACTGGAGATTTTCATCTTTTGTTACAACTACGCCTGGTTTACGTTTGAAATAGACTTTAATGACGGGAGAAACTCGTTCTATTGCAAATAATGCAGATGGGAGCTTGTGTTCATCGTCAGCATCTTCAAACTTGATGCCAACGTTGTACTCAAACTGTCCAACCAGTTTTTCTATGACTGTTGATTTACTAATAAACGCATCCAAATCACTAGCAATATCCGGCTCACTGTTTAAGATTTCTCGATACTGGCTGATATTAGAAATACCTAAGCCTTTCTCAATCATCTCGCACTCGTAAGCTTGATTTCGGATGTATTCACCCATCACGTAATAATCATGCTGGAAATTAGTAAAGCTACCATCACTCTGGAGTTGAACAAAACCAACGGTTTGATAACTTGTTGTAAGTTTTGCTAGTCTAGGCATGGTAGCTGGAATTACGCCACCATTCTTCTTAGCAGGAATCAAAGATTCATCAATTACACCATTTGCCTTGTCATAATCAGAAAATCCGATAATTTTCCATGGTTGATCAACGCCATTTACGCCGAACAGAGCGGTAATAAGCTCTGAATCTTCGTAGATGTTGGCAATGACTTTCCCATCATCACCGATGAGTGTTTCCCATATATCTAATCGATTAATTTCTTTCAGTTTCTGAAAGATTGCTAATGCAGATTCACTTTCAAAACCATCGCGCCAATAGCCGCGCGGCAATATTTCCAGTGTTACATTACGATTATCAAAGCGAATTGGTTTGCCAAAAGCTAGATTCCAACCACGAAGGTAGGTTTCTGGCGTCAGGTTATTAGCACGGTTTTGTAACGTACCGCCTTCAGCTGACGATGCTCTGGCAAATACTTTCTTCATCACTTCTTTATAAGTGCCCACAGCAAAAACACCCCAGCGCGGGGTATGCGGACGGCAATTCTTTTCGTAAGTTTCTTCTGCTAAAACATAAATTACATTATTGTTCTTAGTAGTAAAACCTAATACTGCTTTGCCTGTAGTTACGGTTGCGCTCATTTTATTGCTCCTTTAGTTGCTCGGAGCCATTCCCCTACGGGGAATGAATCCCCGAAGGTTAGTTTTTAGTTTAATTTTTTAATTTCAATAATGTCATCCGGGTTTTTCGATGTCTTGATAACCCAGTCAACAGATATTGCATATACAACGTTGTGACCTTTGCTTTTAGTTTGCACTAAGTACTCAGTCAAAAATGACTTGAAATCAAATAAGAAGTTACCTAATTGAAGTTGGCCAGAGCGATAGGCATCCGGACTATTTTCTTCATTAAATACCGCCTCAATTAATTCTGGGTCTGCTTTAGCTGGATCGTTACCATCAATCAAATAGCTCATCAACTTAAATGCATTACTCGTTGAAGTCTCTGATTTTTTTATCGGTCCTGATAACACTTGATACAACATTATTTTTCTCCTACGTTATGAAGCGAGTCTTGTTATGACTGCCTCTTTTTGAAATGCGAAGCGTATGCTTCACTCTTTACCATTGCTGGCAAAAATCAAACTTATAGGGTTTCCGATACATCCGATTACCAGGTGCATTGGAAAGCCTAAAGGCTTCCCGTAGTTTGGTCTTATTAGGACTCGCTACGTTTTTGAATTAAAGTTTGATAGAACGCATACAACTCTGATGCAGTGACTAGACCGATAGGTGTCCCCATCGATTTAAATAACTCTATCTCGTTTGTTATGTGTTCCATGACATTAGTAAATGCTATTTCTTTCGGCGTTAACTCTGAATAATCTGAGTGGCCGAAGTACTCTAAAGCATCAAAATCCAGTTTGTAGGTAGGTAGTGCGGCAACGTGGACCATACTGCTCGTCACAACGTTGTTATCTACAACTGGGTAGGCCTGAATGCTTATCACGCCTTCCATGTCATGCATATTTATGTCAATGCTGGGATTGAAAGTTAACCACTCATCGTTACACAGCTCACTCTCATTACTAGATTGCAAGAAGTTAAAAGCGAACTCTTTTATCTCGTTCATGCTTGAGTGAATGTTGCTCAAGATAACGCTTTGAACTGGGGATGAATTGGTAGCGGTGTTCAGCATAATTTTTTCTCCTTTGGAAATGAAGGCAAGCCCGAAGACTGCCCTCTGTTTTAATGTTGATTAATGAATTTTGAATTTGCAGAAAGGGGAAAACAACATTTGGCCAATTTGACTTTTGCTGTTTTTATTTTGCATATCTTTCATTAACTGCATTTTGCTGCGCATGACCTTTTCAGATTTATTGCCACTGGACTGAAATTTAATTTCACCAATAACTTTATCCCCGAAATAAAACGTGATTGAACTCGCTTTAACGCTTTCCACCTGTTTAGTAGATGCATAGTTTGCGCTGCTGTTTTTTATCTCATCTGCAAAATCATCAAGAATGTTATTGATATGTGCAGCAGAACTTAATTTTTCAGTCATGATATTCCCCTAGTCAGTATCAGTATCAAGATTCAAATTAATGTCTAACCCATGGTAGTTGTCCACTGCGGAAAACTCATCCATTGGATAAAGCACACCCTCGTGATCGTCTACTTCGGATTGCGCTGATGCTTCATTAGGCGAAGATAACAGGCCCCTTAACTTGTATAATAGTTTCATGATATTTCTCCTTTTTGGTTGGTGCGAATACGGGTGTATCCACTATTTTGAAATGCATAATTTCTTATGCGAGGTTTTGGTCTTTCGACACAAAATGCTGGCTTTCCAATATGTCCTGTCACGACGCATTGGAAAGCCGAAGCTTCCCTAGGTTGAACTAACTGTGATTAACTAAGATTGAATTAACATCGACAACTGCAGCATCACGGATTTGTGAGCGAGTCATAGATTTCAAAGTTTTTAACTTCCCTACAGCTTGAATCCCCTCAAAGCCTGCCATCAGTCTGTTGGTAGCATGCTTAGCCAGACCGCCATTGATGTAATGATCCACATCATCGATTGGAGTCTGAACGAGTGATTTGAAGTTCTCACCTAGATTTTGTTGCAATTTAGCTAAATCAGCCTGCTGCGATTGCACTAAGTATGAGTAAACAGACTTAGATACACTCTCATAATACGGGCTGTAAACCGCATTAATAGCTGAATAAACCTCATCCCAAGTATGAGCCCTGCGTTGTGTTATTTCTACATAACAAGTTGCGCGCCATTGAATGTTTTGCTCAGACTCAGTGGAGGACACGTGATAAAAATTCTCAACAATAAAGGACACATGTTCAAGTTGACTTAACGCTTTTGAGATACCAAATAGCCTATCTCTTAACGATTGTGCCAGTAGTGCGATGTTGGTTTTTTCACCTGAATCACCAACGATTAGGAATTTTTTAGCCATTTTAATTCTCCTGATTGGAGAAGGAATCATCCCCAATAGAGGACAATTCCCTCTATTGGGTTGATAGTGGACTTAAGTACCTTGATGGAAGAGTAAGTAAGCGATATTTTTTTGTTTGGCTTCTGTGATGTATTTTTCCAGACGAGCTGGAACATCAATGAACTCATTGGCCATGTTCAACATAAACTCCCAAATGCCTGCATGACCGTTACCGGTATGCTTGTAGCTGGCATGTGTTTCCAACCATGACCACTCAGAAACCTCATCTGGAGTGTCGTAGTAGAAAATATCAGTCATATCGATTGCGTAGATTAGTTGAGCATCGCCCTCCATAATCTCATCTGACTCATCTGAATTGATGTTGTAATTTGTGTTTGCTTGCGCAGGTAACTCAGTAATGAGATAGCCCATGCGATTAAATAGATGGTAGCCTTGGACAATCACCATTTCGCCTTCTGAATCTAGAATAGTCCAGATATGCATTGGGAAAATAGCTAATTGTTTCTTAACTTCGGTTAATTCATCCCCAAAGGTCTCATACATGCATCCTTCATACGATGCGTTTTTAACCAAGTTATTTTTGATAGGACGGAATTGCTTAAAAAAATCGTCTTCACTAAGCGTGACTTCGGTAGGTTTAAGTTGTGACTGTGACATTTTTCTGCTCCTGATTAATGCGAGCAGCCCCAAATGGGACGTGCCCACAAGGGTTTTAAAATGCGTAATAAATTACGCGGCTTTTGTCATGACGACAAAATTCTTAAATTAGGATAGGTGTTGTAACAATGGTTTGGGTGCTCTGTGAACGACACAAAGCATTGTCTAGAACTATTTTGAGGTGGTACTGAGAGATGAAATGCGTCTTTGTTTGATGTGGCGAGCTACCACAGTGATAATTTAGGCGATAACATTGCTAATGTCAATATGTTGCACTTATTGACATTAGCACCTTCAAAATCCAAACTTAAACAGGAACCGTTACCTTGCATTTAGGATAGTTTGCACAGCCGAGAAATTCTTTCCCAGCATTAGCACCTCTTTTAGCTGTGCGCTTCACCATATCGCCACCGCAGTCAGGACAGGAAATCGCGCCTTTTGTGATGTTAGTTGCTACAGGTTGGAATGCTTCAATCTTAGGCATGCTGATATTGCTTTGTACGGTTGCAATCAATTCAAATAAAGCCTCACCGTCTACCAGTGTGATTGGTTTGTCATGCGCAAACAGTTTCGCTTCAGCCGTATATGTGCCACTCGTCACGAATATGCATGCAGTAGCTCTTTCCCCTGTCATTACGCCATATAGTTCACGTACTAATGAGACATTGATAGAGTTCGTTTTCCAACGCTTACATTGCACGATGGTGCGTTTCCCATCCTTGCTCAAGAACAAGTCTATACCGCCATCAGCACCGCCACCACCATTTTCGCGCACAGAGTAGCCTTTGCGCTTATAGGCCTCACCAACTAGCATTTCAAACTCTTGCCAAGACATAGAACGGATGCTATTCAAACCTGTTTGTTGATCAAGTAACTTCCTGCGGTGCCCTTCTCTAATCACAGAGGCAATAGCTCCGACTATAAAGATCACCGGCACAATATATTGCAGCAGTTTAGAGAACGTTATTAATAGTTGCTTGGGAACAGAATCTACCAATGATTTTGTATCGGTAGTCATTGCTAGGTCTAAACTCGCTAGATAATGGAATCCAAAGTATGCAAGAACTGCGATTGGAATGCTTATCTTCCATGATATTGCGCTAGCAATATCTAGTAGGTCGGAAAGTACGTTGTTTTTTTGTTTACGTGCCATAGTCATTTTTCTTCATTTAGCGATGAATATTTCTACCCACCGCTTGATTGCAAACTTAACTTACTGAAGGTTCTATCTTTAAGGGTTTCCCTGATTTCAAAGCCGCTTGTTCATTTTCATTTAACTCAGAAATGTGCTTGTAAACAGAGTACACCGATGGTGGAGATACGAGGCTGCAAACTCTCCCCATAGTTTGATCATCTTGGCCGCCACCAGGAACTGAAATCAATCCAATAATTTTATCATCTTGTTTCTGTGCCCAAACAGCTACTGGCCATACTACCAACTCATTTTGAGGCGGCACTGGTAATAAGACACACAGCCAATCTTGTGACGGTATAATATTTTTATAATTCATTTATTACTTTCCTCTAAAAAAACACAACTAATATATATCACCGATTGGTGAAATTCTAAAAATTACTAATTCATTTACTCTCTTTTGGATAAATGAAAAATGTTTCGCATGGCAAGCCTGCATCACGGCATGTGTGGCAGCAAAACCAACGCTCCCATCCATCCTCAGATTCGGAATCCTTCGTCCTTACATCTTCTGAGTGGCCGTTTGTGCCATTGCAAAATTGGCAGTGGTCAATCACTGCATTACTAACATCAATTTTGCCAGCTGGGTCCACTTTACTTCGACCTTACCACACTTATTTGGCCGTCCTTGGCAAGTACCTTTAACTTTGTGCCGTCTTGATCTACAACTACCCCATGCTCTTTTTCATAATGCAAGCGTGACATACTTTGACGCACTTGCTCATTTTCAATAGAGTCCATAGGGGCATCTGGTAACCATCCAACTAACCCGCCTGAAAAAGCGACAGTTTCAGTTATGTCCCCATTAGGGATGAAAGCTTGCCCTTTATACATAACTTGAATGTGGTTAACGATATTTTGTTCTTGTATCTTGTTAATTTCAGCATCGCTTAAGGTAAGGCGTACCCATGTGTGTCTAATGGAATCACGATTTGCGTATGAGATAGTCCCCATCAACATGCCTACGATTACAGCAGCACCTACAGCTACAGTTAACTTAATACCTAAGTTTACTTTTTTAGTATCTTCAGTTTTCATAACTAATTTTCCTTTTTATTAAAATTTATACTTACTACTAAAACTCTAGATTTGCCTATAATGGATTTTTGCTTCAGTGTTTCACTTGGTAGAGATAACCGTTTAATTAAACGTCGATAAACCTCATCATTTGAAAAAGGCCTTTCAGCACTGTTGTAGATGCTCACTACTTCCGTGAATAAATCTAATTGACTCATTGTTTCCCCAATACTAGCTTCATAAGTCTAATCACCCAATGCTCACCTCTAATATTCATCTCTGAGAACAACCATTTACCGCTACCTGTGAGTTTGTGCACGGCTATTGTGTTCTTACCTGTTCGCTTAATGCGCTGCGCGTCTTCGCAAATTACACGACAATGCGGGCAGATAAATACAGCATGGAAGGAAGCTGTATTTGGTAATGGTTTGGTAGCATAACCATGTATCAAATGTTGTTCAATTTCATGGTTGCATTTAGGGCAAGTTATATAAAAATCACTTATTTCTATGCCTTCAATGTCGATTGGCAGTTGAGAAGCAATCGTCTCCGTTTCATGAAACATTTTAATTCTAGTTAATTTAACTTCTTCTGCTTCTTGCATACTTTGATTCCGCCATTTCTGGCAGTGCGTCCTAAATTTAGCAATCGTGCTTAAGATTCAATGTAACAAACTAATGGTTTTGCGCAACTTTCTCTCCAAATATAACCCTTATCTTTTGAGTTAAAAAAACCGCCCACGAGGGGCGGTTGGTCTTACAAACTAAAATGTCGGTCGTACAAGATTTTCTCAAGTTCTGCTAATTCATCGGACTCAATCTCATCTCGTTCAATCGGCAAATAGAATTTACCATTTTCAAGCTTCTGAATATAAAGAGTACCCTTATAAACATAGCCCTTCATGTTTGGAGATTCGTTATCGAAACCTACTGTCTTTTCAATATCCTCACTCCATTCTTTTGTGGCAATAAACTCTTCCAAGCTAATAGAAAGCACGGTAAATACATCAACATCAGGAATCAATGCGAGTGAGCGGTCGTTATCCCATTTCACATGCAACTGCCCTGCGTCATCTACTGATTCAATCGCGCCATAAGTGCCAGATTCTATAGGGTTAGGGTCGTCATGCATTTCATCCAATCGAACCCGTGTCCCAACAGGATATGTTTCCTTAATTAGTGCCACCTTGTTGAGTTCTGACAATACTTCCGCAGTTTCGGATGCTACCGCTACCAGTAACGTATCAACTTCTACGTTATCAGGCATGAAGTCACTATGAACTAGGCTTTCCAGCGGAGTCCCTTGCGGGGCATTTGCTATAAGCCATGATGCAACCGCTGTTTCCATAATCATTTTTAGTTGGATGACAATGCCAGGTTCAAGATCACCTGTATTAATCTCAGGATAGCTTTGAGCAATGGCGGCCCAGAATGCATCATCAGCGTCACTAATTGCATTAACGAACCGTAAATTTACAACAGCTTTCGTTTCTGCCGTCTTATTGGCATCCACAATTTTTAAAGTTGGAAGATCAAATAACTCAGACATTTTATTACTCCTTTTTGAAATATGGACAGTGAGGAATTCACCGCCCTTTTGAAATACCAACTCGAAAATTGGCATAGAGAACCACACCCGTAAGTGTGGCTGTTCTATTTGAAACAACTAGGATTAGGTCTGAGAGATATCACCTGCAATAACTACACGATTGTGATGTTTGCTGGCAGTATCCCAAACTAGGCTATCTAATTGATTAGTGATGAACCAAAATGCTTTTGAGTCAGAACTTCCGAATAAAGTAGCCAAGTGAAGCGTCAAAGCCTCCATGGTTTCTTCATCGTCAATATCAGTCAATTGCAGTTGGTCTTTTAGGGTGTCTGGGAAAATATCGTCATTGTTCTCAACTAGATTTGAGTTGAGATCGTCTAACCAATTTTCACCATAACCAATACACACTTCGGTACCATCCATCAAATGTACAATATAGCTTTCAATATCCTGAAAGTGCATCCCTGACATGTCGCTATTGTGCGTAACTTTAAAAGTTACTTGTTTGATATTTGGTGCAACCTTCCCAACCATTTTTATTTGATTCAGAATATTTGCTTGTTTAAACGTATTGCCAAGCATATACACTAAACTATTTTCATGTGACATTCCTTCGTAATCTGATTCTTTGAACTCTAGATTCAGATTGGATAAGACTTCATCCATGGTGTCGGAAATCACATAATCTTTATTTCTCAAGACTAATGATAGTAACGCTTGCGCATCATTCTTTACTTTGGAAGTTAATAACTCCCGCGCTAACTTATGTGCAGTGGTCGTTATCACTGATGAATTGCCAACGTATACCGTTAAAGTTACATCTGGATATCCATCGTCATCAACATAGTTGTCATAGGTTACATCGAGCAGAAATTCTCCATGCGTACCTACAAAGTTACTTTCCAATGCTGACCATGCACACACTTCATCGTAAAGAACGTTAATACCGTCAATACTACTCAGCACGAAACTTGCATCGCTAGGAAAATAATTTGCATGGAATATGATGCAATAAAGTCCATTTTCAGTGTTGGTTCCACCCTCGCTGAATCGCATGCCAGGGAAACACTCTTTAACAAAAGCTCTGATTTTTTCGGTATTAGCCGTTGCATCTAGAACTACATCAGTATGTACTGTATCTAACATTTTTTATTTCCTTAGGTTGTTGAGGCTTAAATAGCCCCTGTTTTGAAATGCGTATCGGGTGACACGCGCTATTTGTCATTTCTGACAAAATCCTAAAAGCTATCCAAGTAGTTCTCATAAAAAGCTACTTGGAAAGCCAAAAGGCTTTCCTTGATAAATCAAGTTTTAAGGTATTTCAAAAAAAAGTAATTGCACTAATATTGCGATGCTTTACTTTGCTGGCGTAACACCAACCTTTAATTCAAAGATTGCTGTTTGTTCCCCATCTTTGTTGAAAAACCCCATTATGAAAGGCTGGCCTACTTCATTTGACGGTAGTTGAACCCCTTCAAAGTCAGTAAGCCAAATATAACCACCATCATCCAGATTTAATTGCAATGCATAACAGCCACCTCCAGTTGCATACGGATAAAAACCGTAAGCTTCTTTTGGATCTACATTGAATCGACTGCATGATGAAAGTGTTGGATTGTTTATTTCTATCCCTTGAAAGATAAAACCTTTCTTAGAAAGAGTAACTGGTCCAGCCTCTTGTTTTTTCTTTAGCCAATATAATCGTCCGGCGTAAGAATCAGCAACAATAGCATCAACCTCGTTTGCGAAAGTTGTTGCTAAAGCTATAACTTCGTAAGTGTTTAACGCTGTTTCGATTAATACTGAAGAAGTAGAGAGTATGTTTCTGCCTTGACTTTGATAGTCAGCTGACACTTTGTAATACGTTGTGTCACCAAGCGAATATAGCAAGGCTTGCTTAACCCCTACAGCAGTTTGATACTGTTTGCTGGCAATTGCCACGCCATCCTCAAGCTTCCATCCATGTGCTACAAGCACTTTTAGGAAAATTGAATCTAATATACGTTTTTCACCTACATACTGGCTGGCTTTGTTGTCGTTATTTGACATTTTTCTCTCCTAGGAAATGACGAGCTGACTATCACCCATCGTTTTTGAAATGCGTATCGATTGATACACTTTGTTTGCTATCTCTAGCAAAATTATGAATAGCTTTCCGAACAATCCTCATAGAAGATGATTTGGAAAGCCTAAGCTTCCCATCAAAGTACAGAATTACAAAAGCACGTTGTGCTCTTAATGTTCTGATTGGACTTTGATGATTTTTTTACTCGACTACACTTGATTCGAGAGATTCCGAGTAGCACCATGTCACGTCTAGATCTGTGATAGGATCGCCAGTGATTTCAGCGTTATCGGCCTTTGCAATTGCATCTTCGTTGTCTTCTGCATCATTGACCTCAACTTCAAGGTTGAAATACAAAGCGACTTCGTAGAGTTGACAATTGTCACCAACGATAGGAATGTTGCCTTCAGCGTCATGCACGGAATAATAGTTAAACTCATCCGTTTCTGAACCATCTTCGGTACTAACATCTATCATCATGCAATCGTTTTCTGACCATGTGACTTTGTATTTATCGCAATGCACTAGCCATATAATAGGGCTGTTAACCGCTATAGCAGCTGCATCACGCATTGAATTTGCTTTCACCTTAAAGGTGGCTAGGCAATAGATATTGACACTAGTAGTGCTTACTGCCGCAAGTTCTTTAATACTCATGATAATTTCTCCTGATTGTGCCGAGAGCCCCCAGCGTTTTGAAATGGCGTTGCCAAAGTCTAGATATGACGAATCAACAGGCAGTTAAGCCCATTGGTTCATCATATTTTGACTAATTTAATGTTGTAGCTTTAAGTAGAATTCTAGCGTTTGCTGTCATGAAGACCGATGCAGCTTGGTCTTGCATGACATTACGCTCAAAATCTTTAACCAATGTCTTGCGAGTATTCTTCGCATCACGTTGATATTTACTTAATTTTCTTGTTTTGATACTTAATAACAGTTGCATATGGTCCATGATATTCACCTGATTAAGCTGCTAAACGCTCGCGTAACACATCGTTAATGTCATGATGTGGTGGCGGAGCTTTAAACTGATTAACCATGCTTAACGCGGTTAGTTCATCTTGCAGACGTTTTGCCCAAGTTTGTCCCGGGTTTTTCATCTTGCCAACGACCTTGCCATCTACTAATTGATCAATCTCATCGCTATCATTATCCAGTGCTAAAAACCACTTTTTAATGTTTAACTTACTAGCGAGTTTGACGAACCATTCAGGTATCCAGCTATTGGTGCCAGGCATGCCTATGACATGACCCGTGTAACCAAGAGCAACTGCAGACAACATATCAATAAACCCTTCAACCACCATTGCGCGTGTTGATTCTTCTACACGCCAAACGTATGGTAATGTGATGTGTTTGCCGTAACGAATACTCTTAGGAGTGTCGTCATTGTCGGGTTGACCAATAATGCGAAATTCCGCAGCTTGAAACCCTGGCAATATAAACATGATAGGTCTATAAAATATTGCAGAACCTTTTGCACCCTCTTTCCACAACCCACTAGATTTTAGTAAGCTTTCGCCTACCTTCTCCAATAACAGTTGTTTGCACCTTGCCGGGTCGCTTGGTAGGAAACACAACATATGACGGCGTTGAGCTTCTTTAATCAAGTCGATTGGTAAACTGCGTTCGATATGAAGGTAATCCATACATGCTTGTTCGTCTTGGTAAGATTCGCATGCTTGATGGATTTTAATTAAGGCTTCGCGTAGATGAATCGCACGCTCTGCCTCCTCTTTTCTTACAGCTTCTTCATCAATCACCTCACGGTGCTTAATGACGCGTTTAATTTCAAGCTTTTCATCTGACTTCCCAGTAAGTTCCAAAGCAGTTTCCCAATTGCTAGTACCCCAAAGTTGCATCGCAGTCTTAACAATATCACCGCCTTCTCTGCAACGATGACAAAAGCAGGCACTATCGCCTTTTAATACTGCAAGTTTGATACTAGCTTCTGGGCCTTCTCCGCACCATGGGCACTCAGAGTAACGCCGAGTTCCTGATAAATTTTTGCCTTTTGCGCGCAATTCACTATCAAGAAATGCAGATAATGATAGCGCACGTACTTCTGCATATACTTCTTCAAAATTATGTTTAGCCATACATTATCTCCTCTTGATGTAAATGGATTTGTTGAAAATGGCGAGAATCGCCGGTGGTTTTGAAATGCGCATTAAAAATGCACGGGTTTCTGTCATTACTGACAAGAAATTTTGATTCGTTTATCGTTTACACAAATGAATCAAAACTCGATGAGATGTCGTGATTGAAGTCAAGACTGGGAATGGCTTACGTGACAGCGGGATATTATGGTTTCCTAGAATATCCCGCTATATTTTGTGTTTTATTGAACTAAAAATCTGAGTTTTTGGCGTTTTCCCAATAATGAGAATAGTAAACGCCGTCTTTGAAACCATCTAGCAACACAGGCTCGTTAAGAGCTAATGCACCTGGTTCTAGATGAGGATTGTGAACCCCAATTTCTTTTGCCTCGAGATATGAGTTAATCATCAATTCGTTTGCAAGAGCGGGGTCTATTTTTTCAATGATTGTCGCTTTTGCTAAAGTGATTCTCGCAGATAGAAATTCCAGCATTTTATGACTCCTAAGTTTTAGTGGAGTCATCCCAAGGGATTATTCCCACCGGGTTAATGAAAGTGCGTGATATTTAGAGGCTTTATGTTTTGAAATACATGGCTATAAATGCCATATTTCTGTCCAATAGGACGAGAAATTAGATAACACTGTCCTAGTAAGACAATGCTTATGAATTGGGTATATTGATTATTAGTAATACTGAATCAAGAGTTAGTCACAGGCGTGACTTCAATTTGAACTGCTAGATGGTACTGTCTGAAATGCGTCTTTATTTAATATGGCGAGCTACCATTTCTCTAGTATCAATAATTATTAATGAGTTGTCAATAGTAAGATAGGTAACTGTTTCAAGTAATAAAATCTTAAAACTTCTTCAAAGTTGCATAAATAGAAATTTATTACATCATGAAGGCATGTTAATTGAATTATTAATGGTGCATTGTGACGCATACCTCTCGACCTAAGCCAGAAGACCCTGCAGCAAAACGCATAATAGCCAAACTAAAGCGCCTAGCCGAACGGGGTCATGGTAAGAAAACAACTGGATGGGAAAAAACCTTTCTCAAAGAAGTGAAAGAACGTGTCGGTAAGTTTGGTTCTGCTTTTGCAGATGAAGAGAAAGGTGATTTAGGTCAGTCTTTATCTACCAGGCAATACTACAAGATGCGTGAAATTGACCGCATGATTCGTTTGCGCGAGAAGCAGAAAGAGAAGCGTCATTAATGGCGCGCATAAAATCTCTTAAAGAGCTTGGTAAAGGTTCGTGGAAGATAGCTTCTATCACACCAGTAAAAGCTAATGCTGCTAAGAAAATGGCTATAAACACTGAAAATGACCCACAATCAATCTTGTTTAACGCTGTGGTTGAAAATTGGCCGCAAGCTGTATCCGAACACCCTGCCGGAGTTCCAGGAAGAAAATTTCGCATAGATATTGCCATAGTTCATGCTTGTTTAGCCATAGAGTTTGATGGGTACCAGTATCACGGAAAATTCTTAAAGGACTTTAAGCGTGACCGCCTGCGGCAAAATTTATTAGTAACGCATGGGTGGAGAGTGTTGCGATTTACTGCTTCAGATGTTTATCATGATTTAGAGAATTGTCTGCGTACTATTGAAACGGCATTGGCAATGGATGGCGTTCCGAAAATTACTTCAGAATTGAGTGAAGCTTAAAAAATCCTGAAACTTGCGTGAAAAGTCTTTTGTTATATCTTGAATGTGTAAGTTAACTATTTAAGGATATTAAAATGCAAGAAATTCTAGAACACGCAGTTTCACCAATGGTGAGTTCTGTTCAGTTAGGTGGCGCACTACCTACATCAATTATCACCCCTCAAGTAGCTCGTATCGAAGGTATGTCATCAGATGATTACTTCGGTACAGTAGGTTACGAGTCTAACTCTTCGCTGAAACCTATTCTTCGCTCTACAGCACACTATGTGTATGAGAAAGAAACACCACGCTTTGATAAGCCGCATTTCCAACTAGGTAGTGCTATTCACTGCGCAATCCTAGAACCTGCTCGTTTTAAAAGTGATTACATCATTGCCCCTGTGTTCAATAATCGTACCAACGCTGGCAAGCAAGAGAAGCTTGATTTTATACAACAGCATCAAGGCAAGTTCATTATTAATGAAGATGACATGGAGTGCATTAACGGTATTGCTGAGAATGTTTTATACCATGATGATGCCATGCAGTTGCTGAAAGCTGGTACCAGCGAGGTATCTTACTTTTGGCAGGATCCAGAAACAGGCATTTGGATGCGCGCACGTGCAGATAGTGAATCTCGTTTTGCCACACTAGATATTAAGAGCACTGATGATGCTAGTGCTGATGGGTTTGTGAAATCTTGTGCAAAGTTTGGATATGACATGCAAGCCTACATTTACAGTGAAGCGCGCCGCATTGTAACTGGTGAAAGTAAGCAATTCGCTTTTCTAGCTGTTGAGAAAAAGGCACCCTATGCAGTTGGTTTGTATCTTGCACCAAAAGAAATGTTAGCTTCAGGCTTAATCCGCTATCGCGAGTCATTAAGAAGATTGGCCGAGTATCGGGCCAATACTGCAGCTCGATTAGGTTATCAACCAGATGGCAAGTTGCAAGAGATGGAATGGCCAACATGGGCGTACTTTAGATGAATTACGCAGAGTTATGTCAACACAGCCCAGAAATCAGAAAAGCGTTCTTTGACCTTGGCTGGGAGTACTATGCAGCCAAGCAAGGTGTGCCTAATGATGTGGATAGATATCCTGCTTTTTTAGATGGATTTAATGCCGCAAAAGAGCGTATCAGACAAGTGAGAGGTGATCGCTTTCATTTGAAGTGGTTGCAAATCCGCTATGGTGCTTTAAAACGAAATCGTATTTTTGATTCGTCAGTTACACCGGATATGATTAAAAAAATGGACGTAAAAGCCTGCCCAGTCACCTTAATGCCACTGACGCATTCAACCTTCACAGATAGTGATTGGTCATTGGACAGAATATGCAATTCAGGCGGATATGTCTTAGGAAATCTTGTAATTGTGAGTACTAAAGCCAATAAAGCAAAAGGCACCATGTCGTTTAATGAAATTTATGACTGCTCACAGGCATCTGGGCCGACCAATGGGCTTACCCCTTTGGAATGGAAACGCTGGCTTGCTATTAGCTCGATGAGCGGTACCAGAGAAACTGAGACCGGTTTTGCTATAGGTTATCACTGCGCACCATTAATCATTGAGTGCCCGCCTATGTTAATTATGAATCCATCTTCGCTTTTACAGTATGTAATTGCAACTAAAGCATATGGTTACCGTGACGCATTGCTATTCGGAAGGATAACAGAAGGTCTGTCCAAAGATTCTCGTAAGAATTTGAATGCATTAGTAAGAGAGGCTGCAAAGCTAAGTGATGTCGTTAGGCTAAGTGAGCTGGATGTATGGAATATAAGCAAGCTGTTTAAGCAATTTAACAAGGTATTCAAATCACTAGACAATGATCAGCACGTAATCATCATGGAAAATTACAACAAGCAAATAAAAGTAGGCTTAAAAGTAAGCATGAATGTGCCGGCATGGAATCCTGCATTGAAAGGATACAACCAAAATGTGTCATGAATTTTTAACGATTAATGAATTATCTACTGGTAGTTACATGGAGCGTACGCGATTTAATGCCACCACCAGTGATATGACAGCGGCATGCGCACTAGATTTTACTACTGCAGGTGAACGTCATACCAAGATGGTGGCCGATGGTAAATATGTGGCACTCAATCTTAGTAGTCCTGCAATTGTTTGCGCGCGCATTTTGTACCGTGAACTTGTTATTGCAGAAGCTAAGGTTTTGAACCTGGCGGGTAATGGTATGCATATCCTCAGCAAGAAGAACGTATCACAACGTCGGATTAATTTATGGGTGCATGATGTATTAGCACTAATCAATGCCCACTACCCTATTCAATTGAAATCAGGTGGACAAACAGGTGTTGATATTACTGCTGCAGTCGTCGGCCCGCTATTACACATTCAGACTGAAATCAATTTTCCTAAAGGTTTTATGCAGCGCAACCAAAATGGGATTGATTTTATGCAATCTCAAGATGAGGTTATCGCTTCAATTATTGATATGAGAGCGCAGTTGGTAGAGGATTTAAAGTCCCCTACTCTTAAAAATTAGTGAAAGTTGCGTGAATGAAAATGTCTTGTATTCTTGAATCAAGTGGGCTGATAAGCAGCCTGCACAAACATAAAGGAAATAAAAAATGTCTACATTTGGTATTTTGGGATTAGCACTAACACCTCCATTATTAGGTCGCATTAGTATTGGTGATGTTCAAGAAAAAAACGGTAAGACTTTACCTGTTAAAGATGACCAAATCACAGTAACGATGCAATACAAGGTAAACAGAAAGTGGGTTAAACACCCTTTAGATTCTGTATTGCGCCGTGATGTGGAAGCTAAGAAAACTGGCAAGTCAATTGACGATATTCCAGAAGATGCACTGGAGCTAATGAATACTAAGTTGCGTGCGATCCCTGTAAAACTTATGTTCAACGATCCTTCACTCAATATCCGTTCAGAATACACTTGTTTTAAAGATGGGCGCGTTTTTTGTCACGGAAATGGCAAGGAAGCTGAACGCTCAGTTGTTGGCGAGAATAAGAAAGAGACTGTGGCATGTAATCCAGTGAATTGTCCAGTTGGGGAAGAAAACCGCTGCAAACCTTATACCCGTCTTAATGTACAGATTGATGGACAAGATGATGAGTTGGGTTCATTCATCTACCGCACTACTGGATGGAACAGCCTAACTACACTACAAAGTAAAATTCATTATTTGCATGGCTTATCTAACGGTAAACTAGCCGGTCTGCCATTGGACTTAGTAATCAAGGGCAAATCAAGCCAGTTATCAATGGGGTCTAAATTCTACTATCTTGACTTGGTTATCCGTAACGGTTACTCAGCTGCTAAAGCAGTTAAAGAAGCGCATGATTTCCAAAAAGAATGGGTCGATGCTGGCATCAATCGTGATGCATTTGAAGAAAGTGCACGCCAAGGCATTGCCAATGGTAAATTTGAAGACACACCTGAAGATATCAGCAACCTCTTGGAAGAATTCTTTCCAGAGATGGAAGATGATGCGACTCAAGGCGACAGTCTTTCTGATATTCGTAGCCAGCTCGATCAAGAAAACAGCGAAATGGGCATTAAACCTACGATTCCAAGCGCAGAAGAGTTCGAATTGGAACACACAAGCTAATCTAATTTAATTAGAATGAACATTTTTTTCGTTAAGCATCATGCAAACTACTGATAACAACATTACACCATTGAGAATTGCAGCGCGGCCAGGTTCTGCGCTGGATGAATTCAATGTCTACTATCTTGCTTTTAAGAATAAGATGGGGGTTGTTAAGGTTAAGTTGTCATCTGCAGAGATGAAGTCTCCATCCAACCAATTGAAGGCAATTGCTGAGATGAAAGCCTTGGAATATCTTTTGGCTGGCTTGGAGATTCTGTCTGAAGGTAGAACTGGTGCTGGGGTGGTAATTACTGCGACATCTCGCGCTATCAAAGAAGTGATGTTGATTAATGCTCTGGCTAAACCCATTCGTGACAGCTTATTGCAAGAAGCGCGGACTTTGAAGTATATCAAAGGCACTAATCTGCCACGGGCGACTTACTATGCAATGGCAGGCTTAATGCCTTCTGTCATTGCCCGGTTTATCAAAGCTAACATCATTATTTCTGATGATGTGAAATGGATTAGTCCCGTTGTTCCTGAAAAAAATGTTCATCAGTTGGCTGGCAATCGTAGAGTCATGCAGCGAGTTGATATTAACTCGATTGGCAAAGTAGCCATTACATCGCATGCATTCAATCGTTTTACGCAACGCTCTAAAATTAATTCACCTGAAGTACTGTGGGAATATTTTCTTAAAGCGTTACGTGAACCTACTATTAAACTGACGCCATCAAATGATGAAGAGTTGGATCGCTATCACGAAGAGCTGCATGGCCAAATCGGTCGTCGGTACTATGACACTGCGAATCACTGGCATTTCATTATTGTAGAAGATGGCGGCGAGCTTGTTTTAGTGACATGCTTCCACTATGAAGTTACAAAATAATGACCAATCAAACGAGCATCAAAGAACAAATCGACGAAGTCTTAGCAAATCTTAAAAATAAACTGCCTAGTTACCGTGAGCGTCCTGCACAGAAAGTGATGATCGCAGAGATCGCTAAGGCACAATGGGTGGCATTACCCCCAGCTAATGATTTTAAGAATAATGTTAAAAGTCTTTTAGTTGCAGAAGCACCGACCGGTACAGGGAAATCACAGTCCTACTTAGTGCCTAGTATCCTTGTAGCGAGACGCCAGAATAAAAAACTAGTCGTATCCAGTGCAACAGTTAAGTTACAACAACAGCTCTGTGACTCTGACTTACCATTACTGAATGATTGCATCCCGGGAGGTATTACTTATTTAATCGCTAAAGGCCGTCGTCGTTACGTCTGCACTTCACGCCTTGAGAAAGAAGTCAGTGGTGCCAGTCAGATGTCACTAGCAGCTGAATCCAACGGAGGAACGGCCGCTAAGAGCGATGAAGCAATCATAACGCTATATAAATCACTTAAAGATAAATCGTGGGATGGTGAACGTGATAGCGTGAAGGTGGATGACGGTATTTGGGCCGATATTTCTACGGACTCTAACGGATGTAATGGCAATAGATGCGCTAATTTCAAAGAGTGCCCATTCTTTTTGGCGCGCGCACAACTAGAAAAAGTTGATGTGATTGTCACCAATCATGACTTGTTACTGTCTGACCTAAAATTAGGTGGTGGTGTTATCTTAACTAAGCCCGACGAGACTCATTATGTGATTGATGAGGCGCATCACCTTCCTGAGAAGGCTTTATCAGGCTTTGCTTCTAATTATGCGGCTAATGCCACTTTGCGCATGACGGAAAAAATGGCCAATGACCATGCAAAGTCACAAGCTGGCAGCACTAGCCATGCTATTTACACCGCCGCAGATAGCCTCGCCAATTATCTGAATGATTTTAGTCTTGGATTAGTGCAATTAGAGTCACTTAAGAAAAAAGGTGATGTATTACGCTTCCCATTTGGTGTATTGCCAGATGAGTTTAATGAGTTAGGTGCACTAATCCATGCCGGCAGTAAGCAATTGGTTGAGTCATTAGAGGCCTATGCTGAGATGCTTAACGAGAATGCCCAAGGTAGTGAAGTCAGCGAGAAAGACCAAAAAGAGATGATGGAAACTAACATCTATTTGGATCGCGCTCTATCAATCTACTCAACTTGGGACTATCTTCTAAGTTCAAATAGCGGCAGATTCCCAATCGCAAAATGGATTGAAACTATCCAGCCAGGGCGTGATGTTGATTTTGTTATATCGGCTTCGCCAGTTTCGTCTGCAGACTCATTAAAAAAAGCATTTTTGGATAAAGCGCTGAGTGTTGTGCTAACGTCTGCAACAATTACTGCATTAGGTAAATTTGATTTATTTTTAGAGCAATCAGGATTGTCATTGCTACCAGGTAGAGTGAAAACCATTGCGCTACCATCCCCTTTTGACTTTAAACGCCAAGGTAAGTTGGTTATTCCAAAAATGAAACACAGTCCTAAGGACGCAGATGGGCATACGACTGAGCTTATTGAGAAGCTACCTAATATCTACCCGAAAAAAGGCGGCATGTTAGTGATATTCACATCTCGCAAGCAAATGGAAGCCGTGCGCGCAGCATTACCTAATGAATGTCAGCAAGTAACGATGATGCAAGGCGATGATTCACTAACTGCAATGATACAAAAGCATAAAACACTGATAGATAATGCATTACCAAGTGTCATGTTTGGTCTTCAGAGCATGGCCGAAGGTGTAGATCTGCCTAGTGATTATTGTGTTCGTGTCGTGATTGCAAAGTTACCGTTTGATGTGCCGAGTGACCCAATTGCTAAAGCTTACTCAGAATGGTTAGAGGCAAACAAAAGAAATTCATTTAATGAAATTTCACTGCCTGCAGCTAGCCGTAAACTTGCCCAATATGCCGGGCGCCTAATTAGGAGGGAGGATGATTTCGGCGATATTTATTGTTTCGATAACCGCCTCGCCAATTCAAGGTTTGGTCAGATGTTGATAGACGCATTGCCGCCATTTGCCTTAGAAATTGGCCGCTAATTTTGTTTTATTCACATTAGTGGTCTATATGGCATTTATTTTCTATTACTTTTCGATTTTTTTTAATATATTATTTTTGGAACGATAACAACACAGATGAATATGTCTAACACAATGAAAAAAGAAGTTCCGAGCAAAGAGTTTGTATTTGAGCAATTGCGCGCTGTGAACATGTCGGAACCAGCAAAATCTATCATCATGTGCATGGTAGAGAATGCATGGTTTGATTACTGCATCATCGTTAAACAAATTCAGTCAGCACTGGAACTATCTAAACCAGTGGTCGAGAAGGCATTGGCCGAGCTAATTAAAATCGGTGTGGTGAAGCAGCAAGCGCTCTACGGTACCGAGCGCACTTATGTGGTAAATCCTAGTTTCTTCCTAATTGAACGTCCACAGCGCCGTACTAAAGAAGAATTGCGCACATTGTTAAGAGTAGTTTAACTATATAGTTTCTAGTGATGTACAACATCCTTCTCCATGACTGTTTTTCAACTATTGCTCGCTGAATTTAGAAAATGAATACAACTGTTAAGTCAGAGAAGAACAAAACAAAATCAGTTCGTAATAGGAATTTGGAGAAGTCCGCAAAACATATAGTTAATCCAACCCCGCATGCCGAGCAAGAATCCTCTTTCATTAATAGCCTATCTGATGACGAAATATTTGCAAAAGATATAACACCATTCGATGTTATAGAGGAAGCCGAGTATGACTACTAATTTGGAACATTTATCTAAGGTTGCTAAAAAAGTCATGTTGCTCAGTGATGAGGAACGTATATATCACATTAGACAAGATCGCTGGATTGGTTATGACAGAGCTAACCAAATCATCACTAAACTCGAAGATTTACTTGTTCATCCAAAAGTTGAGTCTATGCCTAATATGCTCATTATTGGTGATTCAGTCAACGGAAAAAGTCGCTTAATCAACTACTTCTTTTCAAAGCATCGACCTTATGACAATCCTCTTGCGAAAGGAATTGTCGTACCCGTATTACGTTTGGATTCACCTAGCAACGGAAGTATTGAACATCTATACGGAAGCATTCTTGATTTGCTGCTTTGTCCTTATAACCCAAATACAAAAACTGTAGATTTAGAAGAACAAGCAATCAAAGTTCTTAACACTATTAATTTGGGAATGATGATTATTGATGATATTCATCATTATTTTAGCGGCACTCCACGTCAGCAGCGTCAATTCTTAGCAGGCCTTAAATCTTTAGGTAACTTGGTTCAGGTGCCAATCATTGGTGTAGGCACTAATGCAGCCCTTACAGCGTTTCAGATGGACCCACAGACAGCAAACCACTATGCAACCGAACGATTATCTAAATGGAACCTGGACGAACAATTCTTAAAATTATTAGCAAGCTTAATGCAAATTATCCCACTCAAAGATCCATCAAATATTTTAGATAGGCAAATGGCCACAAAAATATATGCAATGACTGATGGCTTGATCGGAGAGGTTTCCACACTATTAAATGAAGCAGCAATTTGGGTGATTAGAAACAAAAAAGCGGGTCAGCCGGAGTGCATCACTATGGAAGCCATCAATGCTTGTGGTTATAAGCGTGCCTCCATTAAAGCAAGGTCAGTACAATAAAAAACGGGGCAAGGCGCCCCGTTCTTATACAACAATTACACCAATTTACTGATTAATCAGCTACACGATCTTTCAGTGCTTTACCAACCTTAAAGCCCACTTTCTTGCCTGCAGGGATGTCTATTGTTGTGCCGGTCGAAGGGTTGCGACCTTGGCGTGCTTTCGTATCCCGGACCTCAAATGTGCCAAAGCCGATCAGTTGCACGCTGTCACCCTTCGCTAATGCATTACCAATTGCTTCAAGTGTTGCATTTAAAGCATCACCCGCAGCCTTTTTGGTTAAATGAGGATGTGAGCTAACTACTGCTTCTACTAATTCTTGTTTATTCATTTATTGCCTTTCGTAAGTTGAATGAAGTCAATCTAATGGCTGACAATTTAATTTACCACTAACCACAGTTCACGCAAGTTTCTGTGTTCAGATAAGTCTATTATCTAATGTTTATAGGCAATTGTGATAAAAATTAGCGGTTGTTTTTCGCTGTTTTATTTAATCACACAAGAGCTAAGTTTTGGCTAGTATCAGAGCTTATCTTCAGCTAGGTCTATCTATATGCGCACGATTTCTATCAAGGGTGAGCTTTATGCATACGAATCTGTAAAGAATCTTAATAATGCAGATGTACAGGCTTTATTAGCTGGATGTCATCGTCAAGCTGATGCTAGGCCACTTTGTATGTGCAAATCCGAAGGCATTCCGCTACAGGTTAGAAAACTAGATGGAATATTTCACCTGGCGCGCATGCCGGACCAAGGGTTAAGTCACGATAAGGACTGCAATTTTTACGGTGAAACAACCTACTCTAATAGCAGTTCTGGTGGGGAAAGGTTGAGTGTTAGCTTTCCACTACAACTTAATAAGCCTGCAGTTGATGGAGATGTGTCATTAATTGGCTTGTTAGGTCTATTATGGACACGCGCAAACCTTCATCGCTGGTCAAATAAAAACAGGCCTAGAGGCTGGGCTGATGTGGTGAAGTATATCTATCAGGCAGCGCAAGGGCTTAAGCTAAATAACACGCCAATATCACAATTGCTATGGGTTCTCCCATCCATTAATGATGAAGACAAGAAAAGGCAAATTAGTGACGGCTGCATCAATTTTGTACGTTCATGTAATGCGAATGGTCAACTGGCTATAATTATTGCGCCTATAGGCACTTCTACGTTCTTTAAAGGCAGTTATCGAATGACATTTAGGAATGTAGAACAACCTCAAATGTTTGCGCCTGCAGTTAAATTTCCTTTTAGTACAGAGACGCTGCGCTTCAGTAGAGAACACCCCTTCCCAGTAGCTATCTCACTAGTCAGTGCGCCTGAAGGAAAGTTCTATCTTAAAGCTCATGATATTGCGATGTTATGGATGACTTCAAGCTATCTGCCATGCTCGACTAAGGATAGAACTAAGCTAGTGAGTGATATTATGGATTCTAGTGAGTATATGCATGTGCCATTAGATATAGATGGCGGCGAATTAAAGGATGAATATGCAGTAGTACGGAAAGATGGTAATTTTAAAGCACTTAAAGATGCCAATTCTCCGATACAGCCATGGCATAAGGCAGATTAGCTATAGCTGGTTTGCTGAAGCCACTTCAAGAGACTGCTATAAGCAGTCTCTTGCATTTTAATGTTATTGTTTGATATTTATCAGCGGAATTGAACCGCCTGTAACCTGTGGTAAATGCCCATCCCACTTATCCAATGCCAGGCGTTGATTTTCAATCTCACGCAATTTCAGAAGATCTGGTGTGATTTCCTGTTTCTGTAAACGCAGCGCTTCCGCTTCAGCTCTAGCCGATGCGATCTTTTGTTCTGCTTCCACTTTGATACGTTCCAAGTCGCGCTCTGCTTTTTGCTTCTGTTGTGTAGCGGTCGTCTTACCCTCAATTGCCATATTAAAACTGTCAGAGAAGCTGAAATTCACGATACTAAACTCATCAATAGCAATGCCGTGACGCAATAATCGATCTTTCAAAAACTGACTAATCTGATCACGGACTTCTGGGCGTTTGCCAATCAGCTCTTCAGCTGTATATTTTGCAGTTGTCGCTTTAACAGCTTCCTGCACAGACGGGATGATGATGCGGTCGCCAACAGTTTCTAGGTTACCAATAGCTTGGTAGGTTTCCGCCACGCGCCCTGGTATTAAATGGAAGTTCAGTGCAATCTTTGCATGCACTTGTTGCAAATCGCGTGAGGCGGCATCACCATCGCCTTCACCTTTCTGAATTTGCACATTGATTTCCTTGACCTGCTGCATGATAGGGATGCGAAAATGCAAACCTTCTCCTAGTACGTTTTGATCTACCTTACCGAAGGTGGTTATTACACCGCGATGCCCAGCATCAATGACCACAAATGGCGATAACCAAGATAACAGTATCAATCCAACAATAAATATTGCTAGATATTTCCCAGCTTTTAATAATTCATTTGAACCTACTGATTCTCTCATATATTTTTTTCCTTATTAATTTGAATGAACTTTGTATCTGATACTTCCATGTACATATTTTCCTCCCTTGCTATAACCTTCTGGTTATTGTTATTTAATTAAATTACTCATCATCGTCATGATATCCAGGCCACTTGTTAAATCCGAATAGTAAATTGGCTTTGCGCACGATTTCCTCTTCTTCTTGGGTAAGATTGTGGCCACGATTATTTTCACGAATCAGGCGACCTGCTTTAAGTACTATGTCCAGTGAAGCTTGCGCACTGTCATCTACTGTTTCTGGTTTTAAGCTTTGTTTATTTAATTGTGGAGATGTGAAACCAAACTCGGAACAAGCATCCCAATCACCTTCACGCCAGTATCTCAAGAAATCTATACCTTCTAAGCCAAGACTGATCGCATGGTTAATTGCGGCATGGAATTCCTGATTAGTGTTGTCATCTGGTGAATTGGATAATCTATCAGATGCATCTAACAGAGCATTTAACTTGCTATACTCGACCACATCACGACGTAATACGCCAACAATAGCTTCTTGCTTTAATGCCTCGACTGCAGAAGCGCTGATTATTCTTAAATCACTAACTACATTTTGATTTGTCATTATTATTTTTACCTTCAAATTAAAATTAAGGCTCTATACGATGATTGGCATTCTCGACGGTATCACTATCACTTATACCGTCAGGAAACTCATAAGGCACTTGCCCTTTTCTACACGAGCGATAGTTGGATGAGTAATCAATGCATCGTAACAATGTGAAGTCATCTCCAAACGCCTCAATGTGCGCGTCAATGACTGCTGCAACAGATGGCATTTTCTCTCTGTTACTCGTACGCTTATTTTCTAGGTCTTGATCCATTTTCCTAAGTACGATGATGTGTCATCAATCCATTTAATTAACTTATCTGACAAGTTGCTTTCGCCTTCTTTAATTTGATTAGTTGAATTGGTCATACTTGATTCTCTAAAGCTTTACTTATTGTTTCTCAATTTCTAATTCTGTCAAATTTTGAGGTTTGTTAAGATTGGGGAAGGCTTCAGAACCAAGGTGTGTTAAATCAACTTTGCTAAGTGCCCAGTAATGATAGGACTCGCTCAAAGGTGTTTGATTAATACTATTGCAATTTAGTAGTAACCGTTCAGCGAAGCGCTTATTCATGTCCACGGCCTCTTCTATGGATTTCGTTTTTCTAAATAAAGATTTCAGAACGATTAGGCCGTTCTCATAAGCGCTTTGCCACTGATCATTGGTAATATCCCCTTCGTTAGAACGTGGCGCTTCACGTATTGATTCATACACCTTATCTAGTACACGTAGAAGTTCATCCGGTCGCTCATCATTAATGTGCTCGCTCCAGCCAAATCGCGGCCAGATTTCTTTTAATGTTTTATTGTTAGCCATAAGTGTGTTTATGCCTTAGCGTGCCGTACTTGAGATTGGATTGAAACTTGGGGGAATCCAGTACTTTCCAACAGATCCACATACATTTCAAAGTTAAGTTGAAGAGGAGTCTTAACTTGAATTGATACGCTAGGCTCGAAAAAGATAATTTCCGGGTCACGTTTCAATAGCTCTATGATTAATTGTTTTTTATTGTTATCAGGGTGCATCAATTGCGCCCTTCAACACTTGCGTTAGATAATCTGAGTCTACTTTCGGAACTGTCATAAATGCCGGTGCTGAACCCTAGATCCCACTTGTTGGTTAATATCTTCATCAAGCTATGATTGATATGCAGCAGCTCTATGGCAATTGCATCTGCAAGTACTGAGATGAAATTGTCGTCCTGGCTTTTTACGGAAAGTACTTTAAACATAATTTCTGGTTCAGCGAACCTATTGTTAAAGACATGCTCCAGCATAAGAACATCATCAACTAATAGCGTTGTCTTTAATGGACTGTATGGTGATTTGTACTCATAAGCATCAACGTTATCCATAAAAAGCACTGGTGTACCTCTAGAATCATTTTGAATGAATATAGCTAGACGAATCTCACCAAGATTGATTGTGATTGCGTACCTAAATTCAACCTCCCCAAAGGTACAGCTGAATTGCATGCGCGATGCGTGTATAGCCCATTCGCATTCATCCTCAATGTAAGGAATTAATTGATTAACCGTTATATCATCGCCACTTTTTATATCTTTAAATGCCGTTAGGACTTCGCTGTTTAGGCATTCTCTGATTTTTGTAAATATCAGCAATCTGGCTTCTTTTGGGCTATTTATCTGTCCTTTAGTCATATTAACTTTCTACTCAAGAGTTATTTGGATAAAGATTTTTGTTTGCGTCCAGATAGGAAATCACTGATGATTGAGCCTCCGCAAAAGGCGGCAACAATCATGCTCAACCATAGAAAGGTAAAGGTTGTAGACCACTTTTTGTCTGTTATAAGTAAGAATGGGGCAACATTTACTTGAGATGGCTGAATGTCTTTTTCAAGCTCAATCATGTCATTCAGTATTGAGCTGGCCAACCAGCTATTAAGCATTTGGTTGTTTGGTACTTGTTGTAGGTTAATTGCGTTGGCAATTTCTTCGCGTAATTTTCTATGTTCGTTGCGGTTAATTACATAGTTTTCATCCATTAGAAGGTCACTAATTTCATCTAGCGTTTTCTTTTTATCGCTCAGACCGTCCGTTTCATGATTTACCTTCAGTAGATAATCATAGACGTGGACAGCCTGCTTTAGCCTGACAGTTCTCTCATTCACCTGTAGGATTTCATCATTCATAGAGTCCTGAATGTTTGAAGCAATCAAGTAAAAACTGGTGAGCATAGTTATCACTGAGATTGCAAAAAAGTAGGTGCAGGCATTTTTATACATAGTAATTCCGCTTGTGGTTAATAGCATTGTCTGAAAATATAGTGACTACGGTAATGAAACATAACATGGGTTTTACTATAGATTAATTTGCTAGATTGCATTGCCTTATTAATTAGCAACTAAAACATTTATCATTGCGTACCTATAAAGTATTATTTATACTATCTAACAAGTCATTTATAGGTACACATGTTATGCCTAAGAGAATCCCAGAAAGCGTCCCTGTCCCACTGCCGGTTAAAGATTTAATCCAGCAATGGGGGAAGTCCATCCGTGCGCAGCGCGTGCGTAGACAAATCACGATTAGAGATTTCGCGCATCGCGTCAATGTTAGCTTGAATACTCTACAGCGAATGGAAAAAGGTGAGCAGTCGGTACAGACGGTTAATTACTTAACAGCAATGTCTATGTTAGGCATGCTTGATACGTTATGCCCTACTCCAGCGGCAGAGTTAACAAAATCAGATAGAACGCGTGTAGCCAAATCACAAGAGGATAAAGATGACTACTTCTAGAGTCTATGTTCACATGCAACGCCCGGACAATGGTGAATGGGTAGTTGTTGGTCGATATACATTAACACGATCCGATGTGCCTGGTGAGGCACCCGCAGGAGTATTCCGCTATGCGCCGTCTTATCTGGAACTTGGGTTGAATTGGGTGATTGATCCTATCAACCTTCCTGTGCTTGATGATAGTACCTATATCGCTCAACGCTATAACGGGTTAATTGATGTATTGCGTGATATTACCCCTGATTCTTGGGGTAAATACGTCATCCGTAAGGAATATGGCTTAGGTGATAATACTCATGAGTTTGATTACCTGATTCATACGGGTAACGCTGATCGATGGGGGGCATTGACCGTTAGTTCTCGACCTAGACCAAGTACTGCACACATCGCCAGCCCAAAAATGCACAAATTAAAAGAGTTGCTTTTAGAGTTGGAATTGATGTCTAGCAGGAAGCCTGCGCAATATCCAGCTATTAGGAAAAGTCTTGTCAGGACAACAAGCTCAGGCGGTGCTAGACCCAAGACTACAGTGCAAGATGGTGATACCTACTGGATGGTGAAGCCCACGATTGCTTCAGACGATTTCAACACAGCTTTGTACGAGCATGCATGTATGACTTTTGGTAGAGCGTTGGGATTGAATACGAGTCACACTATCCTACATAGACCTGAGGGGAATACGGCAGTTATGGTGGAACGTTTCGACCGCTATCAGGACAGGCGCTACCTAGTTATTAGTGGCGCCACGCTATTAAGTACAGAATATCCTAGTTCTAATGATGCTATGCCTGGTAGCAATGCGCGCTGGAGCTATCCTTTACTTGCTGAATCGTTACGTAGTATTGGCTGCCCTATAGAGGATTTGCAGGAGTTATTCTTGCGCATGATTTTTAACGCGATGGTAGGAAATGATGATGACCATCCACGCAATCATGCCGCTATTTGGAATCAGCAACAGCGCAAGTGGCGCTTAAGCAAAGCTTTTGACATTGTGCCGAATATGGTTGCAGGTTCTCCGAAGCGACTGGCTATGCAGTTGTCGCGTAATCGATGGGATATTAGCGCTGAGACTATCCTAGGTGATTGGCAATACTTTGGCTTTCATACCGTTAATGATGCTAGAGAATGCATGTTGCACTTCCTTAACAGAGCCCTTCATATGAGAGATTCTTTTTATGAATATGGGTTAGACGAGGATGAATCAAAACTAATGGTAGACAGAATTACCTCCAATGTTAAAGCCATTGGTTGGTTCTAATAAACAATATGAAGTTAAAAAGAGATGTAGACAATCTGGAATTAGAACAATGTGTATTAAGGGTAGTTATTGCCCTATTACTCATGATCTACCTTGCGCTTAGAGCCCATCTTACACTTCCTATCTTAATCGGATTAGGTGTGGCTCAAGTTGCAAATTTAATTCTAGTTATTTGGTTATATTTCGATGCAAAACCGTCTATCCCGAGACGTTTACTTGGTGCGCAGTTAGATGCAGTCGTCCTAACTTATGTGATACTGCAGCTCGATTATGTTGGTGCGTTACTTGGTACCATTTATCTATGGCAAATATTTGGGAATGGTTTTAGATATGGGTTTTGGTACCTAATCCACTCTCAAATATTTAGCCTGGTATGTCTGTATTATATTAGTACTCAGAATCCATATTGGATGTCGCACGATAACCTTTCCGAGTTAGTGTTAGTCATGACAGTAGTGCTGCCGGTATATGTGGCGATTCTACTCAAACAATCTAAGTCCGCGCAGGACAAATCTAATGCCGCGAATCTAGCAAAGACACGTTTTCTTGCGTCTATCAGTCATGAAATACGCACACCGCTCAATGGCATTATTGGCATGCTACCACTACTAAAAGTAACCAAACTAGACAAAGAACAACGATATTTCGTGGACAGTCTTGATAGTTCATCAAAGCTACTACTCTCTCTGCTCAACAACGTCCTAGATATTTCAAAAATTGAAGAGGGTCGTATCAAGATTGAAAGTAAAGAGATGAGTATCAAGCAGATCGTTGAAGATACTGCGGCAACCTTTAATTTGCCTGCAGAGCTTAAGAATATAAAAATTCATACAACATGCTCAATTGATCAAGCTGTAATTGGTGACCCTTACCTTTTGAGACAGATACTCGCTAACTTAATGGGGAATGCAGTTAAATTTACGCACACCGGCTTTATCGATTTCACGGCCATCGTGTTGCATGATAATGAGTACGAAGTCTTAATAAGATTTGAGATTGATGACACAGGCATTGGCATCCCTAAATCTAAACAATCACTAATATTTGAAAGCTTCATGCAAGTGAACGAAGACAAGTCCACTAATTCTGGTACAGGTCTAGGTTTGACGATATGTAAACGATTGATAGAGGCATTAAATTCCAATCTTCACCTAGAGAGTGAGGAAGGCGTTGGCTCTAAATTCTGGTTTGATCTTAACTTCGCGAAAGCCGAACAAAACACGGTACTGAAGCAAAAATCTACAAGCATTCATTCAAGTGTCGTGGCTATTAAACCACTTAATATTCTTGTATGTGAAGATGATTATATCAGCCAGGTAGTTATTTCTAAGATGCTGACTATGGTAGGTCACCAAGTAACAATGACACATAACGGCAGCGAGCTACTCGACATGCTCAGTAAAAAGACTTTCGATGCAGTTATCTCTGATTTAAATATCCCACATATCAACGGGATTGAAGTGTTGAAGTCATATCGGGAATCAAATCCAACCGATAAATTCACTAAATTTATTTTATTTACTGCTGATGCCACTTTAGAGACTAAGCATCGCTCTGCAGAGGCTGGCTATGATGAATTTTTAACTAAACCTGTAGACTCACATCAACTATTCTCTACGCTGGCTAAAATCACTAATAATGGCTTGCCATATATTCTAAAGTGCATGGAAATTTTATCAGGCAAGAATACTAAAGCTAAAATTGAAGTCACGCACATGCAAGTGCTAGATATTGATAAGCTGCATGAACTGGAACAGTTGGGCCGTAAGCCAGACTTTGTGCACTCATTGATTCACTCATATATTACTGAGAGCAATCAAACCATACGCCAGCTTGAAGATAACTTTCACTTGTTTGATGAAAAGAAGATTATTAGCACCTGTCACAAACTGAAAGGTAGCAGCTCTAACCTAGGCGCAAAGCTCGTTGTTAAGATTGCTACGGACATTTCAAAATTAGCACCAGGGCAACTCAACAACGGTGGCGAATGGATGATCCAAAAGCTTCGAATCGATTTTAATAAGACACAAACTGCGATGGAAAATTACTTAAAGTCCAAGCGCGTCTAATATTAATAGTGATGGCGTGACCTGGCTCTATCCACAACACGCTGAGGAAGCGTACTTGCCATAGCAGCAATCGCTAGTTTATCTACGGTATTATCAATGATTGGTTTCAGAATATCCGAGATGCCTAATGCATTTAATACCTGTAAATAAAATCCCAACTGGACAGTAGTTTCTCCCCTCTCAATTGCGACCATTGAGTTCATGCCGATTCCGGCCATTGAAGCTAAGTCTGCTTGCTTAATCTTTCTGGCACGTCTAGACACTTTGATTGTGTTGCCAAAACTAGCTGCAAGGTTGATAACTGCTTTATCCATAATTTTTACCTTTACAATATTTATTCGCGGTTCAATGTTGTTATGGAAACAATTAAGTTGCCATAAGCTCATCATTACACACAACGTAAAGGTGTCAATTTTCGGCTTACGCTAATCGTGAAGGCTTAATCATCTTTGTTTTGATTAATCCACTTTGCTACTTCGTTTTCAGTTTGAATTTGCGCTTCAGACTTGTATGTGTCGTTGGTTACCTCTGTCCTGCAGGTATTCTGAATTCTATTTATTAAATGCAAAGGTAATTTAAACCAGTGTTGTGGGCATCCCCACTTTGATGGCGATACAACCTTAGTACAATTCGGCCACCTACAGGTTTGTTTTTCCATAGAACTAATCACTCTTTCTTATACGTGCAAGTATTCACGGAAGCATTAATTTGCCGATTGGCAAGGTTATGCTTCTTTTTATACACGGCAACATTATGCTTCCATGGGTCAGTTTTTATTTAATTGTGCACTAAGCGAACAAGAACCTGCGTATTTGATTAAATAGAATAAGATTCTGCGCTATTCATTGATAATGACATGTGTGGAAATTGGCACATTACGAAATCAAATTTTGTCACATGGCAAAGTAATGCTTCCATTTTCGCCACGTGGCAATATATTGGTTCCAGAAAATCTGTGGAAATTATCTCAGTTACAGCTAGGAACGATTATTTATAGCTAAGTAATGCCTATGTTTGGGCAAGTCATTTTTAACTGCTTACAGCCCTGCAAGACGGCCACAGCAGCATGCTTTATTCTAACTTTAATAAAATCTATTTAACAACGGACAGCTTAACTGGATAAGAAAATGGTTGATTACCTAGGTTGGCTCTAACATTCTGCAATAATGTGTTTATCGACTCTTCGTAATCTGCACAGCCTTGGGCATCACTTGTGGTAATTCCTTCGTTTTCAAGCTGCTGTACGCGCATTGCGTATAGTTCTTTAGGTTCTAATTGGTCTAGTGTTTCGGCAATACGTGCAATTTCAATTTCATAGCTGTACTGATCTACTGGGACATCTACTTCATCACCTAAGCAATCCCATATGTAAAAACGCATAGCTGCCTCGATGTGCGTTCTGCCGGCAAACGCGTTATTAGCTAACCATAGGCCTTGATGAATGAATGAAGTGGATATCTTCTGCTTCTCTATAATCACGCCACCTAGTCTTAGGTCGGTTGAATATAAGTGATAACGACCATTACCCTGCTTATGATCTTGCTCATACTCTTTCAGCTTGCCTAGAGACTTTGCTACGGCCCAGTTTAACGTAGCACCCTTCAGTTGCTCTATAGCTAATGTGCATGTGTTCGTGACATTTGTGTTCACAATTTATTCCTATTTATTTAGATTGTACGCATGATTCTTCACTGACTTTTTCACATTCAGTCAGTAGGTCTTTATTTGTGTGGCCAGAACCAAAAAAGTCGAATGGAACTGAGCCGATGATTGGGTATGCTGACCTAAATTCATAGACATCATTATTTTTCGCAAACCAAACCCTTTTTGGTGAAAATGGAGAGTTTCCATCATCTTGTACTAAGCCCAATTTATGTGCGAAAGATGTAGTCATCCAACCGGTTGCATGCATTTGAAAGTTAACATGAGAAACAAACAGTAATAAAAGTATTATCACTACAAGCATTGGTGTGAGCGTTTTAAGTATTTTATTCATACATATTCCGTTAGAGTGTGATGTTATTTGGAGTTTATTAATTATCTCAGAATTTCCAAGGTGTACTTTTTTTAAAGCTTTTCTGGTCGATATGCAATCTTAGTATGAACTGCCTGGTCAGGAATAAATACACCCCGAGCTAGTAAGGTTCTTTTTGAATGGTATGCTTCCCGGAATACATGAGTATCCACATAATATTTACGATTTGGACCACTGCTATCCGCTATTATAAAACTGCTCACCATGCCAGATTTTGTACGTTCTAGACCTATAACGACAATCGCGTGATGGATACCCATGAACTTATCAGATATTCTTTTTTGATAGTCTATATTGTTACGCTTTGAATAATCGTCATATATTGGCTTAGCGTTCAAACTTACTGCTACGACCTTGCCTTCATCTAGCGCCTGTTCAATTCTAATAATAGCTTCATCGGTATCTACTAGCTTGCCACTAGTTAATGCGGATTGGCCTCCGAACAATTCTCCCTTGTGAAGCTCTTTAAATAACTGATAGTTAGAATCGAAGCTAGGATTGCAGTCTGCCTCGACTGCTTTAGATATTTTTGTTTCTTGTTTGGTTAGCGCATTGTTGATGTTATTAACGGTATGACAGACGCAGCTATCACCAATCTGTCCTTCATTATGAATTTTGAAGCTTTTTGCTCTTTCTTTATGCACTTCATTGTATGCGCCGACTTCGTTGTAAGTCGTAGTATCGCTCTGCCCTGCTACGCAGACTGTTGATTGTAATAGACCCACTAAGACTAAGAGTAAGACTTTTGACTTCATATGCATTCCTATGCTGATAGATGCCTAAATCTTATCTTACTAATTCTATGATGCAAGTTTTTCCGTATAAAGAGCTTTCCAGTGCGTTTGGGTCGCATTGAGAAGCCCTCTAATACCCGAAGGTATATGAGGGTTAATACTTCACTTCTCTTTAGCTACGCGCACTTTAGGTGCTTTGTAACCAAATCTTTTCCAGACATCAGCATTAACTGCCAAAGGAGTAGAACGTCCCGATTTTAGGTTGATAAAACCACCATGGAAATCAATTTGCCCATTCCTAAACAGCATGCTCAATATATTCAGCCCGTAATCAGCGACTGATTTATTGATGAATAGCGATTGTTTCTCTAATGCTTCCGCCAAACTGCATGACGGAGTATCGTCAGAATCTTCAAGCTCTGGATTGATTGAATCAGGAAACAACTCACCGATATGCGGTAAAGTCGCTGCCGTCTTCTTATCATGGTAGCCAAGGATCTCTCCTAAAACTACTTGACCATCATCTTTCCTATTGCCAAAGTCTAGATAGTAGCAATTATGAAACACTGCCAAAATGTCTTTACGCGCTTGTCTGTTATCAACGCAACCGATAACAATATCAGCACTTATGTGTTGCATGGGGTTTTGAATACGTTTTACCTCAGCCTTCCAGTCAGTACCAAACAACATATTTGCACGATTGATTAAAACCACTGCCTTCGGATGGCCAATATCAGATGGCGCAAACTTCTGCCGCCCAATATTAGCCTCTGAGACAAAATCATCGTCATAACATGTCACCTGAAGACCACCAGGATGACCAAGTGCAAGCATAGATATGTGCAAGTCCATCAGTCCTGTTAGGACATGAGAGCCTGTACCACCTGCACCAATTACTACCACATTGACTGTACTAGTTAATAAGCGTGGTCGGATGTTATGCATCATAACCCCCAATCTCACCTATTGAATCGCACGGTAAATCAACGAAATAGCCATTGGCACATAAACGCATCTTAATTGATACGTCGCTTGTATCCACATTGCCAACAACAATTGCAATTTTTACTTCAGTTTTGTCGTCATCGTTGTCTTGAAAGGAAAAGAACGCCGGTGTTTCCCCATGTGAATGGATATCAGCGATCATATGTTCCCCTTCTTCCAACTCTGGACAAACGTACGTTACTGCACCTATAGAAGCATTTTCCGCTTCCAACAGTACATAACGCATATCGCCACTGACCTCATTCCATATGAACCATGCTGCGCACTCATTTGGAAAGCTAGCTCTCGCGTCCTTGATAAACTGCTTCAGGAACTTGATTGGTAGCGGGCCGAAGTTAAATTGTATTTTTTGAGATAATTCACCACATGGGATAGGCATCACGCATTGAGTAGCTAATGGAACAGTTAAGTCTAGCCACTCACGTTTGATTTGTACCCAAAGACCATCTTTAGCCAACAAAAAGCGTTGGCCTGCATGTTCTAGTGAATCTAATTTTGAAAATAAAGGCACCATTACGCTTGGAGTAAGCGTTTGAAGTGCTATATCGCGCTTATCAAGCATGTTAATCCCTTCTATTTTTATCTAAGTTACTTAAAAAATCACCCACAGTTACACCAGCCGGCACTAAAGCCTTCACTGGGAATTTCTTCAATTGACCTTTAATGAGTTTTGACCAGAGCCTATAAGGGCCACCAGTAAACTTCACCAAGCGATCTTTCTCATGAATATTGATGTGCGTGAAATAACTACGGAAAAACGCCTCTTCAAACGCTAGGTATGAATTGACATCTTTAATTTTTGGTACATCGATGTTTCCAGTGCAGATTTTTCCCCCACCCCATACATTCAGGAAGGGAGACACCATTAATTCGGTTTCTGCAGTAGGACGTTCTTTTGAATTTAATGCAAAAACATACCATCCACTCAAGCCCACAAAAAACACTAGGCCTGGTAAATCGATCATTGCATTCACTTCACCACCAAACTTCTCATTCTTAAACCATAACTGGCGCTTTGAAGGCGGTACATACCAAGCTAAGTGTTCAAAATCATGTGACAACACGTTCGCTGGCGTTACCGTTCTTTTCTGAGCAAGACTTGGAACCAAATCTTTCACCAATTCGTTTAAAGCACTTTTTGAAGCTGGCCTCCCTACCCCAATATAGGGCTGAGATTTTTCTCCATTGATGTACTCGATGTCATGTACGGACACAAAATTCACTTTCCTACCATCTTTGTACAACAATATTGCTGCAGCTAGCTCTGCGCTAGAACTGCCGTCGCTGCATGAAACTGCGATAGCCATTTTTAATTTCTCCTAGTTGCATCGAGTACCAATCAATTTGATCAGTTGCTCAATATTTTTAAGTTGAATCCAGCCTTTTTCCATACTTGCCATCCATTGTCTAAACTGGAATGGTTTGCTTGGTATAGGTGAGATTCCCAATGTTCCAAGATAGCCTTCTCCACCCAAATCATTTACGTGTTGGGTGTAATCATCTATGAGTCGTGATGACATATCCTGATCTTCCCAATATAGATACATGCCGTTGTAGACAGACTCTAATTGGGTGATGCGCACGTCAGGGAGTTGGGCGTCTTGATATTTAATTAACGCTAACACTGCTTCAGCTACCTGAGTGACCAGGCTATCTTCAGAAGTATTTGCGATGATGCGAAGATCATCTTCAGATAGAGGATTTTCTATGCTTGTTACCCACTTTGGAAATGCAGCTTCCCAGTTATCTGGGGAAACCTCCATTGCTTCTTGCATAGACTCAACATCATCATCGTAGTATTGCGATATTTCATCTACGAAGTCCTCTTGGTTGTCCATGTGATACCACCATGTTTGCTCGGCATAATAACTACCTTGCCACGGTGTGAACACATTTAAACAATTAGTGCCGCATGTTGCTAACCAGTAATACGCAGTCTTACCAAGACCCTCGACTTTATCTTCGATTTCCTGAAGAGTTTTTCCGATTTGCATTATTGTTAAGTTGCCTGGTTCTATGCTTAAAAACATAGGGTGTGCGCCAAACTCTGATTTGATTGATTTATGAAACTCCTCCTCATCATTATCGTACATCGCATATTCCAACTGCGATAACTCTGGTGATATCTCTAATGAGAATTCGAAGAATTCCAATTCTCCCGCATGAGTAGATACCCATTTCTGGATACCTTCTTTGATCAATTGGGATGTTTCACCTTCAGCCGTTTCTTCGATATAACCTTTTCTTAACAAATTCAACGCTAGGCCAGCTAAATTGATAGCATGGTTACCAGCATTAATTTTGCCTTGAATATTTTGATTTAATCTTGGAATGGTTAGAACAGAAGCGGTATTGCCGACGAAGGGGGCTGGATTCTTTCGTTCCCCTTGCTTGCTTCCGTCTTGGTGAGAAATTTTTGCATTATTTGCGAGACGCATGTCATGTCCTCTCTATCGAATGAGGGGGTGCTACCACCCCCTGCTTGGAAAATGACATCGCCTCTAGCCTGCCTGAGCAGTTTAGATTTTAGCGATGCCATGATTTACCCCTTCGTCCCAACTGCTTTACGAAACGAATATATGAGTTGATTACCTTTAGTTTCTGGTCCTTCTACACCAGCCGTTGCGAGTTCTGCATAAGTGGCTGAGTAAAGATCACGTACTTCTTCAGGTTTCATATCTGGGGATGGATCAGGAAGTGATACACCGTTATATTTGAATACACGGGTCAATTGATTAACTTGAATAGCCATATCGCTCTCCCCTAGCCCCAAAGACTATCAGCTTGCGCTGCAGTTTCTGTTGTAGTAGTTTGCGTAGACGTTTCAGTTACTTCTTGACCAGTTTCACCACCTTCACCTCCGCCATCTTCATCTGGCTCAACATCCTCTACATCTGCTTCGCTTACGCTAGGCTTAGTTTTGGCTGCTTTGCTTGAATTACTAATCGCTGTGGTTGCTTTCTTTTGAGACTCCGTCTTGGCGGCCTCTAGGATTGCTTTGGTGTTTTCCATTTGCTCGGTCAAGGATTGATGTGAATTCACATACTCACCTAAAGCCTGAACAAATCCATCATCTAACTCCGCTGGTGTCGCAACAAGATTTAAAGGCGTGCCCAATGCTGCAGCTTCCTCTCCAGTTGCTTTTGGTTTCGGTATAACCGTCACTGAAAGCGTGCCATTTTTATTCATGGCCATGATGATGTTGACTGAGGAACAGTCTTTTAATAATGCTGATAGTTGCGTAAACATTTTGTGGTTCTCCGTAATTAATACAGGCGCCACTCCCCTTACGGGAATGGCTACCCGCAGGGTTAAAGGTTCTTGCTAATTTTTACTGCCTTAGAGCTGGTACAACATAACCTTTGGTACTTTGCCTTCGTAGTCGAATCCTGCAACCTCTAGAGCTGCTTTGACAATTTCATCCTTCTTACCACCCATCAGCTTGGCATAGCCATCACCAACGTGTGATTTCAGTCCGATTTCATCGAGAATTACGTCTATTTCAGACTTGGTCATCGTATCTAAATACTCTTTGTTTAATTTCCAATGCTTGGTCATATCAACCTCTAAGAAAGTTAATATTTCACGCAGATTACGTTCTTCAATTTGATCCTCAACTGATGCAGCTAAGGCTAGATGTAACCTAGCTTTCACTTCATCTGTTGCTGAACTGAGTACCGTTGCGACATTAAGAAATTTATTTTGTGAACCACTTGATACAGTCTCACCTGTCAGCTTGCTAAAAGCTTGAGATAATTTACTGCTACTCATGTGTTGAGCAAGACCGCAAATGCCCAATGAGAGCAAAACGAGCCTATTCTTCTCTTCGTTAGAAAAGAGTTCTTTTACAAGTATCTTGCGCCATTGTTTAACGCGATACTCTTTCACGCGATTTGAATCGGTGACTGTGACTTTAGTAACTGGCTCTGCCTTAGTTTCAGTTTCGGTTGCTGATTTCTCAGCGTCCTGTCCTGACGTTGGTGCTTTTGCCTTTGGTTTTTCAGCCACTGTAGCTTTCTCAGCCTTAATACGTTCTGCAACTTTGTTACTGTTGCATGCTGTATCAAAACATTGATCCTTATACACTTTCCCTACACTGCCAGGAAGTGCACTCACTACCGCGCCAAAATTAGAACAACCACGACAAGCTTTCGCTTGCTCTATACCAACCCCAGTTGCGCCTTCACTTACAATTTTAATTTGTAAGAAATTTGCACCTGGTCGCACAATACGTACTGACGGAAATTCATCCTTCAATGCATCTTGACGCACAACTAATTCAGCTTCTGTTTTCAGGTCATAACATTGGCTATTCGTACAGTGGCCAGTGCTAATTGCTTCAGCAAAAAGCTGTGATTGATTGGTTGAATTGAATTGGCATCCAGCGCACTCATCTTTGTTAAAAATTGCAGAGGCAAGTGTTTTGGATATCTGTTCTAGTTGTTGTTTAAAGTCTGTTATGGACGGTAGATTAGCTAGTTTTAATAGCTTATCTAGTACTTGGTCCTGTTTGTCTTTGGTTGCAGTTGCTAATAGTTCAGCATGTCCTAACGTAATCTTGCGATTAGATAAGGCATCACGTACATTTTGAGAGCATTGCATTAAACTTAAACGCTTCTCTAATGTACTACGTGACCAACCTAGACGTTTTGCGGCTTCATCAAAATCACCGTTGTGCTGACCTAAAATCTTGGCGGCAACTTCAGCTTCTTCTGATGGGCTCATCGAGGCACGAATCATATTTTCATTCGCGGATGCAGCTGCGGCTTCAACGTCTGACATTTCTCGGATAATGACAGGAATTTCATAATCATCACCGAAAACTTTCTTCGACGCTCGCCAGCGGCGTTCTCCAGCGACAATCTCAAATACATCCCCTAAAGGACGTACCGCGATTGGTTGAATAACTCCTTGTGCTTCAATGGATGACTCAAGTTCCGCCATCTCTTTCTCATCAAAAAAGCGACGAGGATTTTGACCTTGTACTATCTGACTGACTTTCAGGATTGTCTGTTGCTGCATTTTGTGTCTCCTAGATTTGCGCAGAGACAGCAATCCCAATGGGAAAGATGTCCCCACTGGGTTATGCACTTGACGTGCCGTGAATTTCCTTACGGAATTTTGATATTCATCTGATAAACAGATGCTTCTTGGCTTTCACCAAAAAATCTTACGAATGCGAAATTTCATACGTAAAATTTCTCAAGTCGTGTATAAACGACAAATGAAAGTTTGATGTTGATACAATTGTTTCTAGCTGTATGCTAGATTTGGATGTTACTGAGTGAAATGCTTTAATTTTAGCGTGTCTAAGCTAACACGAATAATTGATATATTGCTTATTTAATCTAGTACAGTCAAGCTTTATCTGTATGGAAAGCCCTGAAATCATTGCGATTACCATCATTCCAAACGCACTATTACGAACACCTTTTTTTAATGTTGATTAGTACTATAACGAAACTTTATTAAGTATTGCCCAGTTTATTAGCCATAGCGGTGGTTCTGGTGGCTTTAGTTTCTTATTACTGACAATCCCCGCTTTCTCAAACCTGTACTCACACGCTTTTTTGAAAGCGGCTTTATAACCATTAGTTTTAATGTAAAAAACCTTACCAGAACCTCTACCGACCCTGGCTCTCCATAAAGGACGGCCATTATTAGTCGTTAAACTTACACCAACCGCACCACTTATGTTTCTACTATCATTTACATGAATAGCTTTATTAGTTAGTGATAATCCATGTGTCTTCGAAAGAGAGTTTAGCTTGGCATCACGCCATTTTACTGCAGCCTCTAGTGCATCTTCTTTACTATCGTATTTACTGTCAGCAAAAGACTCGGCGGCTAATAGTAAGCGCCCTTGATAGAGCCTAACAAGCCACCCAGTAAACGGGATACCATCTAGTCTAGTAATGCGAAATTTATTAGTCATTTGGTGTTAAGGATGCAGATGCTTAAATTCATTCCCTAATGTTGTAAAGATAGTTTACATAAATCTAAGCCAAATTGTATCTGTTCAGATTCAAGGGATAAAGAATGGCACTCAAGGAATCAATATAGTAACTACAGATGGTATCAATCATCGATTCTCGGATGATGTCGACTCTGAGGATGCTCAAGAGTTATTAGCCTTTTTGGAAAAAAATGGATAAGCGTCTGGATCTCCCGCTTTAGGAGGGCGTTTTCCTGGCTCTATACCACAATAGCTAATCTTACATTCAACAGCAGACTCTAAAGAAGATTCGCACTTTTTAAGATGCGCAATTAATTCTTGCATGCTTGCTACTACCATTGCAGGATCAATTTCTCCATCTTTAATTATATCTGCCGAAGCTTTTCGAATTGTTGATATGGCTGTGGCCATTAAATAATTTTGGATACCATTCATTTTAGGGTATTCGTAATCCGCGGTTGGCATCAATCGCGGATTACGAATTATGGTTTTTGTTTCCAGGTCAGTAAAATAAAGATAACCAACCCTATAACCGCAAGTACAATATTAAGCCATACCAGCATAATAAGTGAGCCAGCGCCAGGCAGCCCAGCATGAATGGCATCACCGTACATTGACATCAGCGGTCGATAGCTTGTTTCTGGCAGAGTGTTCATTTTTTGAATTAACTCCGCCATCCTGCTAATCTTGATGCCCTCGTAGGCAATAAACTTCAATTGATACCACAGTGCCACCCCAGGCAACATACACTGGAGAGTAATTAGCAGCTTTGTCCAAAACGGTAAAGCGCGAAATGCTTCGTTAGCGCGGCGAATATTCAAAAAACTCATATCAACTCCCTTTTATTTCAATAAAAATACCAATGTGAAAATATTTGCTTTTCGTATTTGCATCAACCACGAATTACGAATATCCTCATTTTAATTCCTTACTAATTTTGATTTAGACAAAGTTGTAGTGTTAGGCAATGAAAGGGTCGCCTCTAGCTCGAGGATATGGGGTTAAACATTTTCTAAAATTTGTGTGTGGCTGACTATATGCTAATTGCGCTTTATGCGTAAATTTCAGAAGAAACTTGCAATTGATGGGAATATGTAGATAGCAGCTTATGGTGATGCGTATGTTAGCAACTATATGATTTAACTTATAGTTAACTAGCATCTTATGAAGCCGCCAACATTTTAGTCGTTATTGGTTTATTAGTTTTCGGGATTATGCAGTTTGCTAAATACTTTAATCTAGATGTGGCAACAGGTGCACTTGTATTTACAAGACATGTTATTTTTTTTGTTTTTTTGGCAGGGGTGATCTATTTTATAAAGGATACTGATATCCGATTCGTCTCTATTTTGCCCATTAGTATCGTTGGATATTTAGGTTGTTGGTTGCCAGCTTTTGATTATTGGGCTCAAGAAGACTTTAAAAGCATCAGTTTTGATAGCCAAGTAGTAACTTATGCATGGTACGCGACAGGATGGATTCAAGTACTAATTGCTATCGCAATAATTTCTATAGGACATTTAACACTATATTATTTCAATACAAGAAATGGCTATTGAGAAGAAAATATGGGTAAGGTAATAACTATGGCTATATATACTCCTGTGCAATAAAAAGACAGTGCACCAAAAAATATTGATATATAGGAATTCATGATATCAGAAACCCCAAGTAGACCAGAAGCCACACTGCATATCGCTATATTTGTTAAATATGGTTTTACTCGGCTGAAGTAATAGGTTGTTCGTGGAATCTCGTTATGTTTTGGCGGCTTGAGATTTATTATCAAATCTTTCTGTTCTTTTGTTAGAGCACTCATCCAATAAAGGTGACGGTTCAGAAAATCTAACTTCGTAAGTGTTGGGACAATAATGATTATTGTTGCCATAGAACATACAAAAGCTAACATTGTATAAAGTATATTTTGATTAAAACTTCCCTTAATTAGTAATCCAATTACTGGTAAATTTATTACCAAATAAAACAGAGAAATTCTCACATGTATGTTTAAGCACCTTAACATGTTATACCTCTAACATGGTTTGGTAGCGTTTGAAATTTAATGTGTTTTTTTCGACAAAAGCTTAGTTGTGGCTTATGCGTAAATTTTGTAAGTAACTTGCAACTTATGGGGGTATGTGGATAGCAGCTTATGATGTAGGCTTGTGCGGTAACTACTTGATTTTCTTTGTTATGAGGATGCATCATTTGCATCCTCCAACAGTATTGTACTAAATCCAACTGTCACAGCCTTGTTTAGAACCAATTATTGGTGAAACCAAAGTTTCAAGCACAGCGTAGCCCTTGGCCTCGCGTTTGATACGGTTTAATAGCTGACCACTTGCCTCTTCTTTTGATGAGGCTGTTTCAATCGATTGCACTAACTTTATGGTTGTGTCGCTATCGTTCTTTCTTAAGATAGCGGATGCTGCGTATTGTTGAACCGAAACTTTGCGCAACACTGGCATATCGTAGCCACTATCTGCGGCATGAGCGGTGACTAGGTTAAGTAATAGTAAAGCGGCCAATGTAGTTTTAATCATAATGTTTTCCTTGTGGTTAGGCTTTTATCTTAGCTAAAAGCCTTACTTTGGCTAATTTTGAGATTTTTTAGCAAGCTCTATATATTCGGAATAGACCAACATTGCGAATACGGTAATGATGCCCAAAACTGCAGTTCCCAGGCCTATATACAATAACGATTCACTTTTAAGCACAATTGCGGCCGTCAACAACATTCCTACGACCACCAGCGTCATCATTGTGATTCTTTGCATCCATAGCTCAAACATAACTGTTTACTCCAAGCTGTTAAGCTACAGCAACTTCTTTATTCACAACAGGCGCGTCTTCATATTGCTGCTTAACTTCTGGTGGTAGCGCCTTCCATGTTGCAGTTGCAAGGCCTTTGTCATAATTATGATGGAATAAAAACTCTTTCTTGCCATGCATGGACATTTTCATCCAATTGCGTTCACCGACTGATTTCATAGATTAACTTTCATTTATTAATTGAGTAGATTACTACTTAGTTTGTTTTTTTAAGAATCTTGAGTGGTACTTTTATTTATTGGCTTAGCAAATAATGGCTTTAAACTAATATTTTCATTGCTGTTTTTTATTTTCTCGTACTTAAATAAAACGTATGGAAAATTGATTTGAGAACTAATTTTTGAGTCAGCCTCTTTCATGTAATTTAAAAGTTCTTCCTTGCTTGATACCACAGTAATTGCGTCAAGTTCCCCGTCTTTTACAAGATTGCCAGCAGCTAAATTTATTGCTTTTATTGCTTCATTTAAAAAGTAACGTTGTAATCCATTCATTTTATAATTCCTTATTAGTCATCGGTGTTGAAGTAGCTACGTAGAACACTATTACTATGGATCGTCTCTAGTATGAGCCACCAACAAATTTGTATTAATTGAGTAGATCGTCATCAGGCTCACCATACGTCTCACTGTCTTGTTTGGATGCTTTGATAATTTCCATCTTACTGAGATTACATCCATCCCTGCCACAGATAAGCGTCATATCGGCTTTACCCCATGCGCTGTCCTCACAAGACTTGCAAGTGTATTTCACCCGCTTTCCTGCTTTTTGTTTAGCTTCTTGCCTCTTAATCAACTTGGCCACAACGTTCGAGACATTCGCACTCATTGGTTCTTGATTGACTACCTGAGTGTTGACGACTTTACTCAGCGGTGTTTCTATCAAAATTTCAGGATTACTAACGGCCGCTGGCTCTACCTTCAATATTTCTTGCTTTTTACGCCCACGGTTACTCACCGTCTTGCCTTGCTGCTCCAATGCTTTCTTATGCTCTTCTTCTACTTCAGCACGTTTATTTTCGGCATTTTCTATATCTTCCTTAGACGGTGGCCGCATTAGATATTGGCTTGGGTAACGGTCATACCAGAGAATTCCAAAGCGTGACTTTAACAACTCTCTAGTTGCCGTAATGAATAAGCCATCTTCTGCAATGTAATGCGTCATTTTCTCACCCACACGGTCACCGCCCGGGTAGCCGGTTGCAGAGGTGATTAAACCAATTTCTTCCATCTTCGTTGAGAACTCTTTGTTGTGGTAACCGGCACGTACATCCTTGCCAAAATTGAATTGCCATTGATGACACATTTCATGTGCCAGCGTACTTAACACCTCTTCAACGGAACGTACTAGAAAGTATTCAGGGTTCATTGAAATTTCATCTGCCAATACCCCTTCTTTATTGGCATATCTAGCTGGCGAGAAGAAACCTTTACTCCCACGCTTGCGCGTCATTACCAATAGCGCACCTGGCAATTCATTATTGAAGAGTTTTTGGTTATAGTAGTCATAAACATGCTGTAACTCTTGATACACTTCTTGTGTTGCATGGACTTTTGCAAGAGGCTCACCAGTTGCCTCGGCCCGATACTCTTCAGTAGTATTTGAATTTGTAATATCTGGAGTGAGCACTCCATTTGTCATCGCTTTTTCGTCCATCAACAATCCAATTTATGTGGTTGAGTTCTACTACGATAGGATATTGATTTAACAAGTCGCATCAATATTTAATAACATGTATTTTGTATGTCTATATTTTGCTAATTAATTTAATGGCTGATATTTGCCATTTACTCGGAACACCAATGTCAGCTTTCGCTTTGAAATACGGTATTTGATTAGGTGCAGTAACGTATCAATACCGGCTTCAAGCACTATCTTGCTTTCTTCATTTCTAAACTTCTGCCAGAATCTAAGTCTGGAAGCTTGATCTTGGCCTATGCCAGCAATCTGTTCATAGTGGCTAATTGTGTGGCACCCTGCTATCCGTAAGCGCATGCGTAAACCGTTTCTCCATGCCATTATCAACCCCTTAGAAATCTATATCACGTCATTAAGTGAAAAGCCATTCTAGCGATTGGTAACTACCTAACTCATCAAAGATAAGCGCAGTTCTGCTATTGAATTGCACCGAGCGTCTAAATATGACAATGCTAAGTAGCTACCAGTTAGCTACTACTTAACTGCTATATTTAATCGTCAAATCAATGGGAGTTACGCTTCTATCTTCGATTGCCGAAGCCAGCAGCTTAGTGTCTGCAGTAAAAAACAGATGATTAAAGCTAAGCTGGTATTCATCATCCGTAAGCAATTGCTTGATAAAGTCGCAGTGGTATTCCTTAGCTGCTTCTGGGTTGCCGACTTCTTTGGGAGAGAGTTGATGCGTATCGATGACTGCTACTGCGCATTGCAGTTCACCGTTCATTAGAAACCAGTAATGACTGGTCATAGGATCTAGAAATACTGTAGTTTTCATCACGTATATCCTTAAAATGGTTTGAGTTTGTTGCTCAATCCATTTTAAGAATTACGCTTTTTTGTCAAATTTAAGGCTAAATTAGGCGGTGTTACTTGATTAATCTTTATTAGAAGTACTCTATCGGATATTTTCAACTGTGATATTTTGCTCAACGAATGGCTTACGTTGTAAACCATTACGCTTAAGAATCGAATCTATAGCTCTCTTACCTTTTTTAGCCTCAATATCAAAATATCTGTCACCAGCTCCAGCCATACCTATCATGCTGTCTGATATTTCAACTAGTGCTGACAGTTCTTTCTTTGTGATTTTTAAATAGTCACTCAATTAATACCTCACCATCTTATGATTTAGCGTAAAGAGCACGTATTTCCTGACCTTTTGACTCATAGTGTGGAATGTCATCCTTATCCACAATATTCCATTTACCATCGGCCGTTAACCGTTCAAAGCGAGCTGGCTCACCATCATGATTGAATTTACCTTCTAACACGGCCATGCCGAGCATGGTGTGCTCATAATATCCAGCACTAACGTGACGTAACAAACCTATTTCCGCTAGTCTAACCATTAATGTCTTATTAACATCGTAGCCCTCGTTATCATTCACGCACTCATCAAATCTACGTAAGGCTGCCATTTCATCATTGCTAATTGAGAATGGCAATCTGAACACCGCTTCGTTGCGTAGGCTTTGCAAATCGTTATATAGGCGTTTTGCTGTGCCATAAATCTCATTGAATTGATCAAACATGATTGAAGCGAAATCAATCCACTGTTTACTACCACGACCACATGCAGCAGCTACATCGCGCAATCTCTTGGCGTCATCCCAATTGAACTTATGAACCTGAGTATGTGTAGGTTCCATCCCCACCCCGCCTGGTGAGTTATTACTATGCAATTTATTACGCTCTGCGATTAGCTCAGCTTCTAGCTCTGTATAGCATTCAGCGTTAACATCAGGAGCGAAACGGCGGCCTTTATAAGCAAATGGTGGATACACGGTTGCATCAATCGTATATCCTTGAGCCACAGCCTCTTCAATGGTTAAGCGCTCTGGCAATTGATTACTCATTATTCATTTTCCTTATATTCCCAACTAACTGGCTGCTTTGCATACGCGACATAAAGTGGATGTTGCGGACTACCATCTCTGTTAATGTTAAGTGCATGCAGCTTATGCTCCAAACCTCGTTCCCTAAGCATTTCGTATACAGCTTTCGCACGAGGCCCAATCACATCATTATGCTCACCCCACCCGCATATCGTGATTGCACAATCAGATACGGCACTAGCAATAGCATCATCTGCGGCCACTTGGTCACCGATTAGATTGCTTACATCCTTCAGCTTGAATGAGTGTGTTTCGCGGTAAGGAAACATGTTCACAATCACAATGCTTCCGAAGCCTAACAAGGCTGCACGTCTTTGGCATCGCTCTATCGTGGCATCATTGTCCACCTCGGTCGCAGTGCTAGGGTTCATCATCAAATAACAGACAGACGGCAGTGATTTATCCCACACTCTTGAGAGCAAGTAGCGATATTGCTTACAGTCAGAGAATGTGGCTGCCGAGGTCTGGAATAACGAGGCGTGCGTACGGTTAATCATTAATTAGTCTCTAACGCCTGCGTCTTTGAAACCAGCCGTTGAGTTAATAGTTCGCTGATTAATGACGAGAATAGTGTCGCGTTTGAATGTGTTGGGTATGTACATAATATTCATTCTCAATCTTTAAATTAAACAGAAGTGTCTACTTTATGCTTAATTCAAGATTAACTTAGTCTGCCCTTTTGTCAATTTTAACCACTTTCTGAGTTTACCTTTCTCCTCACTGATAGCTCATAACCGCATGTTAGGCACACATCATCAGTGAATAACTGAGAATATTTGACCATCATCTTGCGTCAATTAATTAGGCAAATATAATACTCTTGCAAAATTAGCCCAGATTGGACCTTAAACAGAAGCTGGAAGATAAGGGTATTGGTTGTTCATCTATTCTTTTCCGATTAATTAGCTGCACTAAATATCCTAGCGAAACAAAAATATGACTACCATTGCGATGGACATAACTATTGTCACAATAATTTCCATTGGACTGAGACTGGTAGGCTTAAATATTTCAGATAGCAATACCAATATTAGAAATACATTTGCGAGCGCTGCAATTTTTCCTATTTTTTTCACTTTTACCCCTTTTATTTATTACTCTTTTTCATGATTACTTGATTATCTCTTTGGGTAAAGCATCCACAACCATTGAATTGTTCCGAGAACAGGCATGATGCCGGTCACAGCTAACACAAACCCAGTTACAGGCACATTCATTTGTAAATGTACAAACGTAATAGCGAGAGCCCAAAAAAAAGATGCCTGCAGCTATGATATAACGCGCCTCATTCTTCCAGAACTCAGCACAATCTATCTTTATCTGGGCTACTAACTGACTTTCAATTGAGGGGTCATCTTGTAATTCAATAAATCGTTCTACAGATGATTTTCTAAATTCAGCTTCCATTGGGAAAATATCTTCACACATGTCAAATTTCTTATCCGCTAGTTACTGATTAACCTGATATGTTCGGTGGATTCTCCACCATACAATACCAACAGCCACTACAAACATGATCATTGGTATTGCAAAACTTTCATATTCACGTGCGACCCCAATTGCGACAACAGGTATTAACCCAACAAAAATCCCGACGATGATATTGATAATTGCAACTTCAATTCTATTCTATTCTTGACAATATTATCTTCAGTCATTTTCATTTCTATTCTATTCTATTCTTGACAATATTATCTTCAGTCATTTTCATTTCCTGTGATTTTTACGGAAGCCATGGTCTATTGCTCCGATGAACTACTCGCTTTGTTGAGTTGTATTACCCCGCCAGCTCTCAATTTGACCAGAAAAAACGCCATAGGGAGATACCAGAGCAATGCCATGCCTAGATAAGCAAGCCATGCAAACCATGGAGTTTCTGGCACTGAGATGTGCGAATTAATTGTGAACAAATCATGCAAGAGCCAACCCGCCAACGAGATAACTGAGTTGAACATAAAGAACGCCCCCAGCAGATTCATGATCACCGGCATCCTCCAAATTGCACTAGCAATTTGGAATGTCATAACAGCCACTAAGATGCCGATTACCATGGCACCTAATGCAATAAATCCCATATTCACTCCTTTAAGTGTTTTTTATTAAATTGTAATGCTTCGCATGGTTCACTCATAATGAGTTCCCTTTTTTGTTTACTGAATGGTTTTAGTGAAAGTAACTCCAGCTACCGCTATTTATCGTTTTTTGCTAACGCCTCGCGCTTAAACGCTAAGGCTTCAACCCAAATTACGTCAAATGAGACATTACCATCAACTCCCCAGTCGTCTTTTAGTTTAGCTAACCAGGCATCATTTTTAATGATTTTTTCTTTACAAACCTCTAGCCTGCGTTCTGCAGCACCAGCACGACGATCAGCTTCAGCTAATTCGTCCTCATAAGTACTATTGATGGCGTTTGGTGGTACATAAGACTTACCTAGCCACATCAAAGCGGTGCGCATGGCACTTTCATGTTTAGTCGGTAATGGCGTTGGCAATTCTTCTTGTGAGGAGAATTTATGGATGCGGCGCCAATAAGCCCGGACAATGGCAGAAACCATCTCTGTCGGCATATCTGTGGTGTTGGCCAGCTTACTATCAGTATTTTCAGATGTTGAATTGATATCGACTAAATTTGTGGCTGGGCTTGTACATTCAGCCCAGTAAAGCCATTTTTCATAGTCATCAGTTGCAAGGGGTCTAGGCCCATCTATTGTATCTACACCATCATATAGCCAGATATGATCATCTGTTAATTTGGCTGTGCTGATGGGACTCCATGGATTAGTGATTAGCTTATTATTCATAGGACACTTAAATGTTTCTTCCAATAATTGCAGCAGCACGAACAATAGCGCGGCGGGTAGCGGCGAACTCATCGCCATTATAAGACTCCTGCGCCTCTACCGCTTCATCAAAGCTATGGGTTGTTAGGTTCACAAATACCATATCGTATCCATGATCAATCGTAAGCTTTAATGTCACCGCTAGACGGTGAGCATCGCCATCATTCTTAAGTGGGTTCCATGTAATATCACGCTTAGGGTTTGCATTAGAATTAAAATCAGCTAATGACTTTGATCTAATACTATAAAAACTAGCCTTAGCTGCCATTTCAGTTAATTGTTTGTCATTCATTTATCTGTTCCTTGATGCCAATTGTCTCAAAATAGAAAACAACTGGCTTTATATTTTCCGTAATTAAACCAAATCTCAACGCGGTACGGTAATTAACAGAGTTTCTATGTGCTAACTCTAGCTGCCTTGAAATTAAAAGCCTGAACTCTTCAATAGTGTATGTGAGCTTGTAACTATTGCACTTAGCGCATGCAGGAAAGTAGTTATCTAACTTGCATTTACCACCACGGTAATATGAGTCGATATGATCTACATGGAACTTATCACCCAGTTCAATACCGCAGTAAGCGCATCTACCATTACATTTAGCTTTAACAATTTTCCTATCATCTTTTGAGATAGGCTTACGTTTTGGCGGTAGGTATGGCGCTAATAGATTTTTAGGCAATTCCATCACTTAAACTATCATTGTGGTTAATGAACAGGCAATGCCGGCTAAACCTTACTCTGACCGTTATGTGCCATATCATGCTCTACAACAACTTCCTTGTAGCTCCACTCAATATTATCAAACGCGCTTTCTCTTGCAACTTGCTCAATCTCTTCATCTGTTGCATTCGCATCCACTTCAAACTCAAATGCACATTGAGAGCCATCTATGCTGGTACGGATAGAACCTTTGAACTCACGAACACCTGCAGGTGTAGCTACGTCAGGTGTACTAACAGGACTCTCTAATAAGTTCGCTTGAGCTGTGGTGTATTGAGATAACCAGGCTTGTGCTGTTTCAATACGGCTTTGGATTAATCTCTCTAGCCATTTTTCAACTAATTCTTTAGCTTCGTCTACAGATTCGATACCAAGCTTACCAGAGTAGTCTAACTTAGCCACGTAATAGCCATCACCTCTTACCACAGTCCCAACATGACCTAGATGCATAAACTTGTGAGTAGGCTCACCTCTATTATCCCCGTCTACGAACCAAGTAGGTTTTGTGGATTTGGCTAAGACTTGGTTTGTTTCCATTGGTAGGTTACTCATTATCGTTTACCCTTTTTGTGTCTTGATTTATTAGGTGCGGTGTAACCGCGTTCATGTGGATGCAAGTTAGGCTTAATCCAATGGTGATAGTCTTTCATTGTCTTACTTATATCCCGTCCTATTAAGACAGACATAGATAGCGAAGCGGATATGATTAGTTTTGTAGATGTCATCACTTAATCCCAATAACTCATATCTTCGTCTGCAGCGCCTTCAGGATCATCCTTAAAATCGGCATACATTTCGTCGTAGCAAACTTCTGCGGTTTCTTGCCAATCGTAAGCATAATCTTGAGTACGTTTAGCAAATTGCATTCTTGCTCGTTGAATCCAAGCGAATTTAGAAATAGGCATAATTAATTTTTCTCATGGTTAGGTTATAAGTGGACTTATAGAATTGATGTTATTCACTTTGCCTTTACTTCTACACCGAGCTTCCTGTCGCAATCACGGCAATATATGGTCTTCTGAGAGTTGTAATTAACTCCATCATGGATAGAACCATTATCTGCAATTGCACCATCGAATCTGAAGTTTTCTTCAGAACTACCAGTGAATGTAAGTTTCTTGTAGAACTCGTCACTACCACAGTGCGGGCAACACTCAACTTTCCCATCTGGTTTGAAATTCCATTTAATGCGATCTATCAGTTTCGATTGTTCATACTCAACGTGTTTTAAACGGCTCATGTTATCTATCTGCTTAATTAGTGATATTTCGTTTTTTAGCGATTGAGTAATCGATTAGCGAATCAAACTCAGCTATATCTTTCATCACAGAACCGTTTATAATCAATGTACGCAATTCGATGTATCTCTCATCATTGCTATATGAATTAATTGGAGTGTTCACTCTAGTTTCACTAGCTAGGCTTACAGGTGACACCATCCCATTAACAGCATTTGATTTATTTGGAGTGTTCACTCCATATTTAACCGATTGCAGCTCATCTTTTAATGTGGTCAAGTCATCAATCGCACTTTGATATTGAGCCCATGCGAATACTTCATGTTCGTCACACATATCGCGGCTACTGGCGATGTTCTGTTGCGCACTGGTTAATGCTTGGATTGCTTTGTCTAGTTTTTCTTGATTGGTTGCGTTTTCCATTGTGGTTCCAATGATATTTATTGTTTTGTGTCTAGCAGCTGGTCGATGAAGGTTTTGGCTTCAGATAATTTACTGAATGAATGACGTAGTGCTTTATTTGTGACGCTGTATCGCCCACCGTAACCTTTAGGCACATTGTCATACCTGCGTACTACCCTGCCCCGATATAAACATTCATCACTATCAATCCATTTAATGGATCTTGTGCCGGTTCTGATTTGCTTATCTTTAAAGCCCTGCACTTCTTCAAAAGAAAAATCTAAATTCATTTCAATCACGCTTTGGTTGATTCATTTGAATTTAGATTATCTGAGTTCGCTTATCTGTCAAATTGCGGCGGCTAGATTGCCAATGTCTTGCTGGTATTTCCGCTTAGACTTTTTTGTATTTTCTTTATGTGCCTCGATAAATTGCTGCACGATGTCATCTACTTTGAGATAGTCGTTCTTGGCGCGCATGCCAACAATACCGGCCGCTTCTTTTGAGGTGATTTCATGGACTAGCACTAACCTGGCTGATTCTGATTCTTGAAAGGTGAGCCTTGTCTTGAGCTGACATTGATCAAATTCTTCATTGCTTAATTTTGTCGTATTCATATTAGCTATTCTTTCTAATGGCAAATAAGGCGGTTTCATTGTCTAGTCCTGCTTTGATGTTGCCCATGTACATGCCTTGGCTATTGATAATTTTACCTACCATATCAAACTGGCCATAAATTAGTTGTTCTTTGGCGTGGTGTTGTCTCATTAGGTTTTCGTAATGTTGCTTGTTTGCACTAAGTTGTTGTTCTAATGCTGCGGTGGCTTGCTTGAAGTCTGCGATAGTCTTGTCGCGTAGTTTTATTTCTTCTATAGCATCTCTGTATATTTTTGTCGTTCCTGATTTGTCACCGTTTACATAGCTATCTAATTGCTCAATGATGTTATTCATATATATACACTCCATTAACTTTTACTAAACTAATTGCAATGCGTGGTTTAGTGTTGCTATAACAAAAGTATTTGCGTTTCCAGTGGTTTACTTACACGTTGGCATTGCCAGGTGCGCTCGTTTTATTGGATTGCGCATGGTGTGATCCGGCATAGGCGTTGGTAATCCCTAGTCGTGCATGCCCTGCTGCTTGCGTCATTTTGTTACGTGCGAGTATGTCTAGCTCAGGATCTACGTCTTCTTTCTTTCCACCTTTGACCGGGCATGGCTGGCCTGTGACTTCTTCATAGATAGAATGCATCTTTTCATGACGTAGGCCATGCAGGGTTACGCCCATGTCTTTTTTGGTAATGCCAAATTTCTGCATGATGTTGGCGATACGTTTGACGGCTTGTTTGAGGCTTAATTCTTCCCAGCCAATGTGCGCATCTGTTGTACGTGCTAAACGGCTTGCGATGGCTAGCACTTCACGTTGATAGTCGTTATCAATAGGTACATGACGTTTTAATCCGTTCTTAGTGCCTTTTTCAACATAGATGCTGTTCTGATCTTCACCTAATTTCATGGCACGGATAGGTTGGAAGCAGATGGCCTCTTCACGTCTTAGTCCGAATGCTTTGATGACACGGAGTTGTACGCCTGCTCGTTCGTCGTAGGCATCAATTCTCTTCAGGACTTCTTCAAAGTCAATTCCATTTCCTGTCCATGATTTATCCACTTGTGCAACTTGTGTTCTACGTACGAGTGTTTTGTCGTCCACATAGGTTTCTAGTGATTTAATCATGTTAGGTCGATTAATCCATGTGCAGAATACTCGTAGGACGCTGGCGTTTCCTTGCATGGTGGAGGCTGATAGTCCTTTCTCTATCCAGTGCTTGAGTAGCGCTTCAAAGTGTTTTTCTCGTAGGTTACGTGGGTTGTCTAGTTTGTATCCTAGTTCTCTGAGTTCTTTAAAGCATCTAAACAGGACTTCATCACGGTTGTCCTTGGTACGTGTGCTCACTGTCTTGTCTTTAATTGCGTGCTTGGTCTTATGTTCAGCGAGTAGTTTGTTTAACTCTACTTTCCAGAGCATATGTGTGCTGCTGCCTTTTTGTCTGTTCTGTACGCTGTTCATATTGCTTCCTTATATTTGCTAAATGCCATATAGGTCCATGTGCTCATTGGTATGCCTATCAGCATTGCTAGTGCGAGTAGTAGGTCTACTCTGATGTCTTCGGTATTGCTTGCCCAGTAACTCAAGACGATGATGGTGATTGTCCAGAGGCTACTTACTACATAGAGTCTTTTCAGTTCATCTAGTCTTGCTTGCTTGGTTGTATTGTTAGTATTACTTGTCTTGTCTGTATTTATTTCTATTGGTTCTCTAAATGCACTGTTATCAGCCGTGCTGCTCTTGTCTGTTGTGTTCATCTCTGTACTTCCCAAAATAGTATCGAAATGCTTCAGGTTAATTAAATTGGTTCTTGTGTCCGGTCTTAATAGGACGGTGTTTGGATAAGCGGGTTATCTTAAATAACGTGGCGTTCAATACTTGCTGGACATTTCTATCTGCAGGTATTCCATCATGGATGGCTGACCGATGCTCGGCATGTGTCAGGACTATATTTGATTGCTTCCAACGAATTAATCATCCAACCCCCTACTGCTACCATAGGGGTGATTAAATTGCCTGTTCGTTTCACCTTCTCTAACAGACGCTGTGCCTATTAGGGTTACATCTAACTGGAGATGGATCAGTGAAACCGTACTACTGTACTTCGCTATCGTTGGGTACTTCTACTGCAGTGCATATATCTATAAGACGCTAGTGCAAATCAGATGCGCTAGTCCCTTTCGCTTGTCACTCCATTCCCTTGACTTATCATCAAGGCGTGACGTATCCAGTAATCGTTCTTTCTCTACCATCAACACGGCTTAAATACTTCTGTTAAGACGCGGGGCTTTGAATTACTAAATGTACGGATACAGCTAAGACTAGCTCATAAGGATTACGACTAGTCTTGGGTAGATATTGCGGTTTGGCTGGGCAGATGGTGCCCTTGGGTGGAACGATTGGTTCCGGTTTACTACGGGGTGTCGTACTGGACGAGCATCCTATAAGGATATGAATCCCACTCGCATTGAGTGCTGAGGCATTCCTACAAGGACTTTTGATTAAATGCTGAAATCTTTTTAATCGCTTTCTGCTGGCGATGTCCTGTTAAGAACACAAGACGACTGAATAGTAATCTATTGTTTTCGCAAATGTCAAGCGTAGACTTTTAAATCTGTACCCTATCTATATCTAAAATACTGATGGGACGCGCATGATTACAGTGGGCGGCTTTTCCTCTGTGTCTAAATGTTCACTATTTTTTTGATAAAAAGCTTGATTTATGTACTCTTTTAGAGGATATTATCCATAGATATTAATAAGTTACGTTTATTAAGTGGTGTTCATTTGGACTTCAAAAGGACGCTAAAAGACAGGCTATTTATTAATATTATTCACCGCCCTTTATTTCCGCCAAATTATGTCCTAACGGACTCCTGTAGAACTTCAAAAGGACGCAGTAACGCCACTCACCAACACGCCCTTCACAACACAGACGCCTTTCGGACTTCTTTATGACTTCGAAAGACTAGCAAAATATAAACACTTAAAACGCATGTCATTTTTAACTATTCGCTAACACCTAAAAATATAGAATTTCCCTGTAATTTATTCACTAAAAGGGAAATTTATATATGAGTGACAAGATAGTTAGAGCATTAGATGTAGGTTATGGCAACGTGAAATTTGTTCGCAGACATGACTCAATGGAGAAGCCCGTAATTTGTGATATGTTCCCTTCCCGCTCTCCTGCATCTTCTGGCAGTAGCATTGGTGAAGGCACATTAAAGAAACGAGATACAGTCGTAGTTAATGTTAATGGTACATCTTATGAAGTTGGTCATGATGTTGCACAAGCTCAAGGCGCCAATGACATTTCTTCAATTCTTGATACTAAGTTTGTGCGTAGCGATGGTTACATGGCTCGCGTAATTGGTGCATTACATTACATGTTTGTTGATCTAGAGGATGACCATATCGATTTGTTGGTCGTAGGACTGCCGGTGAACAACATGAAAGAACATAAAGATTTCTTAATTGAAAAACTAAAAGGTCATCATGTATTACCTTTTGGCCGGAAAGTTGAAATCAAAGAAGTTAAAGTATTTGAACAGCCACTTGGTGCATTTTTTAACTTTATGTACTCTCCAGATGAGCCAGAGAACCTTTCATTCCAAGTAGTAAAATCACAATCAAATCTAATTATCGATCCTGGCATGTATACCTTTGATTGGCTGCTAGTAAATAATATGAAAGGCAGCGATTCGCGGAGTGGTGGCACAACGAAAGCTATGTCTGAAATTATTAAAGCTATGGCTAAAGCGATTGCGAAAGAGCACGGGTCAAATGACGAGACTATATTTAAAATTTTAGATGATGCTATCCGTCACAATAAAACACCACGTGTATTTTCAAAAGATATTGATCTAGATAAATACATCTCTCATGCTACACCGGTTATCAATCAATCAGTAGATGCGCTATCAAACTCTGTAGGTGATGGCGCAGACATTGATAACATCATGCTAGTTGGTGGCGGTGCTAGGTTTTTCAAAAAAGCGATTGAAAATAAGTTCACAAAACACAACATTACAACAACAAGCAATTCTGTCTATGCTAACGTTATCGGCTTCCAAATGGCTGGTGAACGTGCGATGCTTCAGCAACAAGTGGCTGCTCGCAAAGCTATAATAGCGGCTTGATAGGTAAACCATGGATAATAACGAGGTTATTCGCCTAAATATCAAGGTACACCCTGACAAAGATCCTGCTCTACATAAACTACTCTCCGCAATATCTAAGGAGTCTAGAGCACGTCGTTTGATTAACCTGGCTTCTACAGGTGTGTTAGTTGAGAGTAGCGGCTTTAGTTTAGGCACTCAGTCAATAAAACCGACTTTTTCAGAAAATGAGCTCGTACAGGTTGTGCCTATAGAGAAACCTACAGTTGCTAGTTTAAGTCAGGCGACCTCCAACCAGGCAGTTTATGATGAGGAAGAGTTGGGTGTAATCGGTGATATGTTTAAGTAATCTACTATTTGTAAGACTTGTAGTTAAAATTTGTTGAAATTTGACAGTATTCCAATGTGGGGTAATCTGTACTCAGGTGTCCACATTTTTGGAGATTGTTATGAAAAACTTACAAATGGTGGATTTTGCAGCAAACGATAAACGCAGTGTTTCAGCAATGTTGCGTGGTAATGGCGATAAACGTGAGAATGTATTTTTGGACTTTAAAGGGAAACACGAAGCCCTGATGAGTACAGAAGACCTTAACACAGCTTTTACCAAGGCAGCACGCTACGGCAAGGTAGTTAATCGTAACGAAACAATCAACAAAATTAAAAAGACTTTGTGGCTTGTTTTCGGTGTACTAGTGATCGTTTCTTAGTTCACTAAGTGCAAATTAAGAAAGCCGAAGGATAACCTTCGGCTTTTTCTTTTTATATCTACCAACTATTTAATATTATCAATATGCTCATCATAGTCAGTCCAAATTGCACTACCTGATGAACTCATCTGATTAAAACCTGCAGGCGTAGGTTTATAATTATCAATCTCACTATTGTCATCAGCAACCTGGTTAATAGAACTGGATGCATTCAAATGTGAATTGTGGCTATAAGGTTTGTTCGCATACCAATAAGCAAACCCTGCTAACACCATAGCAGCAAACCAATGTCCATCCCATAGAGCAGCGATAAAATAAATGGCTATTATGCCTAGGATGAACTTTCTTTTGAGGGTTAATACTTTCATAGCAATTTATCTTTCGTATCCATGATTAATCAAGTATAGAGTGCATACTCTGAAGACAGAGAAAATCTGTTAAGCGTTTTCAATTTGTGATTTTATAAATTAATTTTCTTATTGTTGCAGTCAATCCATCATTTAAGAAGGTTCTCATTAATTATATATAGCTAATATTAGTTTCTGCATAAATATCGTTTTAATATTCCAAATATCATCTACTATGGTTATCACATAACTTAAATAGTGATAATATCTTAAATGTGGTGTTCGACACCGCGCCTCCCGCATGGCAAAGTCGCACTGACATCGAGTTTCACAACAGTTATCGCGTGACATTCATTTCTTGAGTAACGTGACGAAGCGGGATAGTTGCGTTTAAACAAGGAATTAACTATGACTTCAGCTATATCCCCAGTCTTTCCTCGGTCAATAGCCCGAGCTAAACGTATTGCTAAACAACTCCACGAAATTTATCCGCACCACAACCTATCTAAGTGCCAAGCTGTTACTGCGCACCTGTTTTTTCAGCCAGATTGGCACACTTTAAATGCTTCACTTAAGCTAGAAAGTTCTAGTGGAGTTTTTGACCACGAACTCTCAGAATCAGACTTCAAGAAGCGAAGAAAAGCTCAACGTGCAATAGTATGCAAAGAGCTAGGGGGGGTCGATATAGAAACTGAATTTTCTATTCCAGATGATCCAGATTATGCGAATGACCCAAATGCTTTAGTCTTACAAGCTGTTTGGGGCTCTGCATCACCACACGCTATGAAACGCCTAGAAATGGCTGTGAATCGATATCAACAGCGTTTAGCTGGCGATGTAATCTTTGAAATAGGTCCTACACTTGTAAAAAATAACCCTCAGACACCTATTACTATACCTTTAACCTTTTTTAATAGTGAGTGGTTAAGCAGACTTCCACAGCTATTAGCTAGGTGGTGGCGTATCAATATACCTCATCAGCCGATTGTTGCAGATACACTTAATAGTTACACTCTAGATACCAACCGACTAACCAGCATTCTCAGATTTGGTGGTTATTGGGGAGAATTATGTATGCATTATTCGTCAATAATAGATTGGACAATGGCTATGGGAACAGCGTATCTTTTAGCAGAGCGCTACGGAACCATACTAGTACATGCTGAACCATCTATCAATGAGTTGTCAACTAAACTTCGAAATTGTAGTAGAGAAGAATATACTAAGTTGACATTTCCTTACTTTACCAAACGAATAGAATTTTCCGGTATTTTTCTTGGAGCCTACCCTCGTGACGACTTTCAAGATGTTTTCCAATCGCAACCTAAAGCATTCAAAGAAAATGCAGATAAATGTTTCAAAATACTCAATGACCCTTATAGCAAGAAAGGAACTTGGGATAATTAGGAAAACGTTTGAATTGCAGTTAAAGAGTTGCAATTTAGATATAAACCTAAATTGCAACTCATAATCATGAAATCTTAACTTTATGAACCGTGCTAATCCCACAGAAACTCAAATCTGCAAAGTTGAATGCTTCGTAAAGTAGTTTGTTAGAAGCTGCGTTACAGCTCTCTGCAGTAATCTTGTCAGACGTTGGAACAATTAATAACTTCTGGAACTGAAACCGCTGAACCCACATAAAGATTGGCTCAGTTAATGGCTTCCATTGCACCCAAGAATCTTCATATCTGCCATAGATATTGTTTAATAAAATCTCATGAAAATGACTACTAGCACCAAGAATAAATGCAGACATTTTAATGGCCGGGTCGTTGCTCATATAAGCTTCACGGTGCACTCGATTAAATTCATCAATACCATTTGTTAGGCATTTACTTAACATCGTCATGCCACCCTCTGCTGGTGTCAGGTGCGTCAGGTAAGTAACCATGTTCAGTGCAGCAATATGTAAGCTTGGATACTCAGTGACTACCTGTTCGAAAGCTGATTTTCTACGATAGGTCTTTAATGTTTCATTTAGAATTCTTTGTTCAACTCCTAGCCCTGTAAATAAAGAGCTGGTGTCAACAATGATTCCTGAATCATCTGAGAAGTAACACTTGTCTGATGCCGGCACTCTATCCACAAGAAATGAAATTGGTGCCAGCGGAAAGTTCACAGAGTTATGCATATAGCCTTAATCCATTAGAATTGGTAGCTTGCCTTGCACTAAACGACCACCGGCAATATTTGCAATGTAATTAAAATTCGGGAGTCTACCGATTAGATCTTGTGGGATTTTCTCTTCTAGTTTTTCGCTCATTGTTTTACCTAAACGCCCATCACCAAAGCTAGTCATATCTTCTGAGTCTCCTACAGCAATACTTGATCCGATAGATTGCACTAAAGTCTTACCGAACTCCTCAATAATATATTTCTGCGTATCAGCATCCTTAGTTCTTAATGCCATTAGGTTATTACAGTTACCAAGTAACATTTTAGCGTTAGCTAGATTGCCAAGTTTTACAGTGAAATCTTGTAAGGTTTGTGCGAATAACCAACAAACATAGTTTGCACCCCTACCCTTATTTAGAACCTGAACAAAGGATTGATTAACAATGTTACTACCTTCATCGAGTAGTATCTCAATCTTAAGGTCATTGTCCATGCCAAAGTTATAACGTGAACCGGCAACCGATACCAGCTCGGCCATCAATAATGAACCGACTGCATTACAAATTGTTGTATCAGATAGTGCATCCAATCCGATATACACAACTGCACCAGACTTAATTACCTTTTGGAAGTCCCATATTTCACGAGTATCTTCGGCATCTTCATAGTCAGGCGACAATAGCGGCCCTAATTCTCCTGCAGTCAACATACGTAGTACTGGAATTAAACCTGCAAGCATCTTGCCAACCCACTGTTTATCGTTTTGTACTATTTCTATCAAGTTTGATACATCGGCATTTTCAATGCCATTTCGTACATAATCCTGTTTGTAATAGTCAACGTAACCAGCAATCTTTTCATCTTGGTTCGGACGGCCGCCAGGATTCTTCGTTTTAAGCATCACATAACGCTTGGCCATTACATCCCAATCCTCGTTATGTTCTTTAAAGAATGCTTCGAAAACTTGCTCTAAAAGATCACCAACACCGACTTGGATATATCTCAATACCTTTTGAAGAGATGGTTTTTCTTTAATCATCACCATGCCGGCACAAATCGCATCAGGAATTAACCATGAGTATGCAGAGAAACTATCATTAGTTTCAGACCCAATTACAGCGCTTGTACGGCTTGCAAACTCCGTAACTCGATTAAAGTTCTTAAGGGCATCAAATCGAACACTCTTTTGTGGAAATGCTAGGTGGAAATATACGAAAGGCACTCCATTAGCCTTTGCCTCACGTTCAGCTGTTGCAGCCAGTGCGTTATCACCTTTCGGATCAAATAGAATTACTACAGACTTTCTTGCTGCTGCCTGAGTAACAATTACTTCAAGTGCGCGCGTTTTTCCACTACCAGGCGCACCAAAAATTACGGTATGTCCTTCAAAAACATCAATATTGGATTTAATTTCAATTTTGTTTGTCTCTAAACCTCTAATCCATGCAGAACCAATTACTTCAGGCTTCACATCAACACTTTTCATCTTACCGATAACTTGAGCAAACCACATAGGCGGCAAGAAATTCTTCATATTGATACGACGTAAATCATACAACCTTTGCGTGTGTCTCTGTTCCCAGTCAAACCCGGTGCCTAACCACACTGTACGCGGACTTTTGTTAATATAAGCACGTAATTTTTTAGCCGATAAGAAAGATGGGCCTTCATTGAAAAGCCCTAACTTTAATTCCCAGTTTTCCCATGCTTGTTTGCCTCTATACACCCCTACACCTAGAGAGAAAAAACACACTAAAATCTTCATTAGAACGCCTGAAGATGATGGAGCAATCATTAAATACAGAGGAATTGCTGCTAGCCAAGTAAAACCTGCTATCCACTCATATGCTGGCCGCCAAGGTTGATCGTAAGTTCTAAGCATTTTTATCCTCAAATCCCATTGCTATTGCGATGGTACGATTCACCAAATATCCACTAACTTTTACGCCTTCTTTCTCGGTTTTATATATAGGCTTCTTAGTATCCGGGTCGAACACTATCCAGTTATTAGCGATCATTTCATCAAAAACTTTTATTGAAGGCATCCCATGACTTTCAAACTCAGCACGTGAAATTACTAAACCACGTGCAGTCATCCATACTGGATGCTCGCTTTTTCCAGCTTGCATATCTGCTTTAATTGCACTAAGTAGGCGCTTGGTCTCAATAGACACTTGATCTAGAATGTTTGAGCTAGATGCTTTATCTTGCTCAGCTACGCCAGGTGTTTGTTGCGGTTTATTCTTAACTGCATGAGGATGCGGCACTGATTGAGGTGTTTTTTCTACTTTATTCTCTGCAACTACTAATTTAGTTTCTTGAGAGAGTTTAGGTTTTTGTTCTACCTTATTCTCTCTCTTAGATTCGTCAGCTGATATATCTGCTTTAGCTTCAAGCACCTGTGTGGTTTCTTTAGATACAACCTGTGCCCCAACCTCTTTTACGGGGTCTATCTTATCTACTTTATTGACTGCAGGAGTTTCTATCTTCGCTTCTACTTTTGGCTTATGTGATGCTGGATTAAGAAGTGAAATATCAGGCAGCTCGATTGATTCTTTATCGAACAAAATTGTTGGATCAAATATCTTAATAGTCTCCATTAGTTTTGGACTATTCGGTACTGTAATTGTCCAATACTCACTACCAGTACGCTGCGCTTCAATTAAATTGGAGTTCAGTAACATTTCTATCATTGTTTCTGGAGAACTTGGTGTGCCAGTGATATTGCGTTTCTTCATTACATTCGTAATTTCAGTAAAGGCCGTGCTCCATACAATAAAACACCCTTCACTCGTGTACCAAATGCGCGAATTTTTTGAATTTACAGTCCACACTCCATCTTTAATCAGCTCACGCATAATGTCGATAACGTTTGGTGCCAAATGTGAACCGACTGTCAGTTTTCCATAGAAGGCTGGATTAGCTTTAATATCCTTATCGATAATTAAATCTTTATACTGCCTTACAAGCTCCCCGATTAAGTTTCCATCAGAATGACGCGACATACCAGCAATGGTATTCATCATGCTTGAGAAAATTATCTCATTGCCCTCATTTAGATAATCTCTTGCATGCGCTGGCAACACCATTGAAAGAACATATATTGGTGAAGCTTGCCATGATTGGCCACTTGAGGCGATATTATCAGTCCAGTGAATATAATAGTTTGATGAATCGTTCTCTACTGCCCAATCGTACAGGCGCTTACTTACTGATGGCCACTTACTACCACTCTTACTTAAAATGGTCATGGTTGTATATGGTAGATACATTTCAGAACACAAACCTGCTACGAATGTTGCATATACCCATTTTGGATGTAGCGCACGGCGACGTTCAGCCGTATCTTTATTAGAATAGATTTTTCCGTCAGCTGCTTGTAGTGCATAGAACCCAATCTCTAGGCCTAGACGAAATAAGCCACCAGCGTTGTTATGGTGCTCACGACTTGTTGCTGGAAGAAGGTGTACGTATGCAGCATAATTTCTAATGACGGACATCACCATATTGTCAAACTCTGCAGGTGAATATCCAAATGCAGCCCTGATGCGACCTATCAACTCTGACTGTGTTTCTACAAGCTGATCAATCGTAATAACCGGCACGCCATTATCAAATGGTGGGTATCTAGGAACAAGGTGCACATCATTTACAACCTGTTTAACCTCTTGTTTAGAAGGGGTAGGCTTTGACGGTTTAACCTCGGTAGGAAAAAGAAAATCAATGAGTTTATTTAGCATAGGTATTATTCTGTTACCTATGCACTGGTTCATCAATCAAATATAAATGATGTTTTAGCTATGTTTATTTTATTTGGATGAATCAAGACGCACGTAGTGCTATTGGAAGTTGCCATTAAGCACGTTTTTTTTCTTTTGAAACTTCTTTTTGAGTGTGTGGCGATTTCATTTCGTGCTTATCTGTACAAAATGGGCAGATTAGAGGTAACTCATACTTGTAATAGAAATATTTAGATTTACACTCTTTGCACTGATTCATATCGTAATCAATACGTTTATTGGTTTCTTGAATAAGAAAGAATGCATGGTCAATATCAATATAAGACCGAGAATCTGAAAATGAGCTTAAAGATTCTTGGTACATCACATAAGTTTGAATAATAGATTCAATGTGACTGAGTCCAAGTTGGATGCAATTTCGGTATGTTTGAACTATAAAAGAAACGTGTCTACGGTGTTTCTTATTCTTGATATATTCATCTAAATTTTCCACCCCTCTGCCCTTGGGTGGGTTTCTACTGCTAATCGCCAAAATAATTTGACGCACTCTGCTTGGGGACAAACCAGTTAACGCACAAATAGTAGCCGTTCGCGCATTAAACTGCGCGAGCCGGACCGCATTCACCTGGTCAATTATCTCAGTGACAATTGGAGATGACTTGGGTAACTGTGATAGCAGAGATCGCATCGTCTTTTAGATTTCCGAAAGTTTCCCACGCTTCTACAGGAATCATAGGAGGATAAAGAAGGATATTTGAACTATTAGCAATCTTCTTAACTGTCTCAATTGGCATATTTACTATCGCTTCCGCCGAATTAAGGTGTAAACTAAAGCATAAACACGCTTGGTTAATATCACGAACACAAGCACTGTGAAGGCTTAGAAGCATTGACTCGTTTAGTTTTCTGACTTCATCAAGTATCATTATAAGGATTATTTCTAGTAACTGTTGGTTATTATAAGAACTGCTAGTTAATGAAAAGTAAAATATCATTATTGAAAGTATTTGTCAAACGTCTTGATTTGGTCATGACGAGCAAATCCATTTCGACTGACATCCAAGAAAGATCTAAGGTGTTAGGAGCGATTTGCGGCGTTTCTCCGCAAGCAGCAAGAAAATGGCTTACTGGGAAGTCATTACCAGACTACGATAAGATGATGATAATCACTGAAAGATTTTCAGTAACTGTCAGTTACTTGCTAGGTGAAATTAACTTAAAGAATATTGATGATGGTGACAAGAGTTTAATTCTTAAATCTGGCGCCATTAAGGGTGCAATCACTATAGATATTACTGAAAATTTATTTTTTGATGAGTTGAAAGCTGGTGATACTGCCATCTGTCACCCGTGTACTGACATTATTATTAATGATGCTGTTTATATGCTACAGAGTTCAAATAGTCGTTTTTTTAGGAAATTGTCTTATGACGACAAAAAGAATTTGATAATTAGCTATGAAGAGGATGGGAAAGTTATAAAAAACACATTCACCGATAAAAATATGATTGAGCTGTTCCTATCTTCACTCGTTGGTAGAATTGAGGCTGTAATTAGAAAGCTCAGCACGTAAATACCAACATTTCAACACACGTGTCATATTTCTGACATCTTCACGTGTTATAGCATACCAAAACTCTACGTTTATTCGACCTTTTACCATGGCATGCATTTTGCTGTTAGCCTTCTTCCGATGTTTGAGTAATAGTGATGAAAAGAATAGTAATAGTAGACGACCAGTACACCATCAGATTAATCCTGTCCGAATTAGTAGAATCCATAGAAATTAACGAGCAAATAGAAGTTTCAGCATTCTCATCTGTAAATGAAACGTTTGATTGGCTAAAAACAAACAAAGCCGATTTATTTTTAATCGATTACATGATGGATGATGTAAACGGCTATGAAATGTTTAGACAACTTAAGAAAAACCCACTCTACTCAAGAGTTCCTATTATTGGAATGAGTGCCGACGATGACGTTACCATTAAGTATCAATTCCTTGAGGAAGGCGCAGCGGATTTCTTTGTCAAGCCACTCGATTACTATGAGTGCAAATTGAAGTGCATAAACTTATTAACTTAAAAATCATCACCAGGCTTCACCGCCACTAGTCTTACCCTCAAGCAAATATACGCTTGCAAAGTATAGTTTGCTGACAAGTATAGTTGTCATTGTCATTATCACGCCCTTAACGGGGATGGCAATGACAAATAAACATAATAAAGCTTTCGGCCGGGTATTAAATAGTCTTAGAGTTGAAAGGAAATTGTCTCAAGAGGCACTTGGCTTTGATTCTGGACTTACTCGCGCATACATATCACTACTAGAAAGAGGGTTAAACTCCCCTACTCTAGACACTATCTATTCAATTGCTGAAGCAATTGACCTTCCAGCATCAGTTATTTTCACTCTGCTTACAGAAGAATTAGCTGATGAGAATTAAATCAATAACACTAGAAAAAGCTCTTTCCAAATACTTGTCTTCTGTTTCAATACTAAAAAAAGGCTACGAAGCAGAAGCTTACAGAATTAAGCATCTACAGCAAGACCCATTATCTCAGTTGATAATGAAGGATATCACCAGCGTTGATATTGCTTCCTATAGAGATAGGCGCTTATCTGCACCAAATTCAAGAACAGGCAAAGCTATCTCAAATGCGACAGTTCGTTTAGAACTATCACTTCTATCTAATGTTTTTGATGTAGGGCGTATTGAATGGGGTTATTGTTCAGACAACCCAGTAAAGAATGTTAGAAAACCTAAACCAGCACCAGGTAGAGATAGGCGCTTAACTCCACGTGAAGAGAGGTTAATCTTTAGATATGCGCATGCATTCTCAAACCAAGAGCTGTATTCAATCATCGTATTGGCATTAGAAACGGCCATGCGTCAGGGTGAAATTTTAGGCTTGCTCTGGGAAAATATTAACTTAAGAAGCAGAATCGCACATTTACCTGACACAAAGAACGGCACGAAGCGTGATGTGCCACTTTCCTTGAAGGCTAGAGACGCTTTGATTCGCATGGGAGTACAGAATAAAGGGCCAGTGTTTAATTATACGTCTAGAGGCCTAAAATCGACTTGGCGCTTCATGCGCGAGAAGCTTGGCATTGAAGATTTGCATTTTCATGATTTAAGACATGAGTCGGTGTCAAGATTTTTTGAATTGGGTTCTATGGATATGATGGAAATTGCTGCAATCAGTGGTCATAAATCCCTATCCATGCTTAAACGATACACACACCTAAAAGCAACCAGCTTAGTTAGAAAACTTGAGGGTAATAAACACAAGGGCCGGCAAGTAGTTATAGACCACTTAATTCCATACCCAGCAAGGTTGTTTAAACATGATGAAGGAGATTTTCATGTCCAGTTACTAGATTTTGATGAGCTGATTGTTTCTGCGCATTGCGAGTTCACTGCAATCAGAGCAGCACAAGATGCATTATTACGGGAGATTATGAACTTAATAAAAGATTCAAAAGCGGTTCCACCACCAGATCATTACCTAGAAATAATAGATGACAGACAGTTGATTATGATTGATCCGATGAACACAATTCACGCTTGATACTTTTTTACGAGAAAGTATCAAGCCTAAAGGCGATATTTTTGCCAATCCAGTGTTTGGGCTAAAGCCCAAGGCA
>Ga0208120_100003_pt1 | contig 131186 bp, 120 predicted proteins | sample LakWasMet52_LOW8_2_FD_183888 | JGI IMG/M metagenome (GOLD analysis project Ga0208120, IMG submission 183888) | Freshwater sediment methanotrophic microbial communities from Lake Washington under simulated oxygen tension - Sediment Metagenome... | ecosystem: Environmental > Aquatic > Freshwater...
AGCAGGGGCTGCAATCCAATGCGAGGTATTCTATCACGGCATCTGGGTGCATCGGCGGTGTGTGGTGCGGGTCTGAAGAGCCGTAAATCGCGATCAGTTTTTTATCCAAAGCAGCGGCTACATGCATCAGCCCGGAATCATTGCTGATGACGGTGTCGCACAGTGACATCAGGTCTATAGCATCACCTAGCTTGGTTTTTCCACCCCAGTCCTGGCAGTGGTTTTGTGTTAGCTGGTTGATGGCTGATGTAACCGGGATATCTTTATCTGAGCCGAAAAGCCAAACTTGCCAACCTTTGTTAAGTGCTGCATTGGCGACTTCGGCATAATGTTCGATAGGCCAGCGTTTTGCTTCGCCATATTCTGCACCGGGGCACAGGCCGAGTATTTTTTGTGCAGAATTGGTAGGCTCGCTGATATTGTTTTTAGTCAGAACTCGTAGTGCATTGTCGCGGTCAGCGATCAGGCGCGGGTCAGGAATGCTGTTCGGATCTGTAGCCAAGCCACTTTTGGCTTCTGTGCTTAATGCTACAAATCTATCCACTGTGCGTGGCAGCTTGCTTGTATTCAACTCGCGAATATCATTAAGTAAACCATAACGGAATTCGCCTATGAAGCCGGTACGCTGCGGTATGCCTGCGGCAAAAGGCAGGATTGCAGATTTCAGGGAGTTAACCAGCAGAATGGCTTGCGTATAGCCTTTGTTTTTCAGGCTGCGTCCGAATTTAATGCGTTCAAACAGTGCAAACTGACCATGTTTGAATGGTAGTGCGATGCCCAGGTTTACTTCAGGCATTCTATCCAGTAATGGCAGTGTCCAGGCTGGTGCTGCCACGTCAATCATCGCATCTGGATACCTGGTTTTTAGCACCTGAAACAGGCTGTGCGCCAACACCATGTCTCCGACCCAGGACGGGCCAATAACCAATATTTTCTTGGCCGGCATGGGTGTTAGCTATTCATTTTTTTGATGATGTTACTGGTACTGCGCCCAGCCACCAGATCGATCAAAGCAATCTCGCCACCCCAGGATTCAACCTCTTTGCCACCGACAACTTGCTCTGCGGTGTAGTCGCTGCCTTTGGCAATGACGTCAGGTTGAAGTGTGTTGATGAGGTTTAACGGTGTATCTTCGTCAAATAAAATGACCGCATCAACAGATGCCAGTGCAGCAAGTACGCGTGCGCGGTCGTTTTCATTAACAACTGGCCGCGTTGGGCCTTTTAGTGCGCTTACCGAGCGGTCGGTATTCAAGCCTAAAATCAGTTTATCACCACGTTTTTTTGCAGCTTCCAGATAGGTAACATGACCCGCATGCAGCAGATCAAAACATCCGTTGGTGAATACGATTTTTTGTTTGGCCTTGCGCCATGTTGCTACTTTTTGCTTTAGCTGTGCCAGATCGCATACCTTATGTGCCTGCTCCGAAGTTTGTTCGCTGGTTAAAGCCTCAATAAGCTCATCACGATTAATCGGTACCGTCCCTACTTTGCCGACTACAACGCCGGCCGCCACATTTGCTAACTGCAAGGCTTCCAGTGTGGAGAGGCCGTGTGTCAGGCCAGCTGCCAGAGTGGCAATGACGGTATCGCCAGCGCCAGAGACATCAAAAACCTGTTTTGCTGTAGCCGGCAGCAGATGGGCATGGTCATCAATGAGTGAAATGCCTTCTTCGCCACGCGTTACCACCAGAAATTTGAGGTTTAAGCTGTTTTTAAGACTCGTTGCCTTGTCGATCAAGTCCGGGTCGTACTGTGTGGTAAAGCAGGCCTCGGCAGTTTCCTTTTTATTGGGTGTCAGTGCCGTTGCGTGCTGGTACTTGCTGTAATCATGACCTTTGGGGTCAACAAGTGTAGGAATACCCGCGGCATTGCATTGCGAAATAATAAGCTGGCAAATGTCTGTACTCAGCAGGCCTTTTGAATAATCTGACAAAATAACCAGTGCCGGTTTGAGTGCCAGCTCTGCTTTGATCGCTTCAACCAGTAATACATTTTCATCAGCCGTAAAAGGGAGGCTGCTTTCCTGATCCAGGCGCATCATCTGCTGATGTCCGCTGAGGATGCGGGTTTTTGCAACGGTAGGGCGGTGTTTGGAGTGCACTACATGAGTGGTGTCGATAGCCGCTGCTGTCATTAAATCCAGCAGTATTGAGGCTTCGCCGTCATGTCCTACGCAGCCGATGATATGCGTTGTAATGCCGAGCAAAGCCAGATTGGCTGCGACATTTGATGCCCCGCCTGCGCGATCCTGCTGCGATTTGAGCAGTACAACCGGCACCGGGGCTTCGGGTGATATGCGGTTTACGTCGCCTATCAGGTAGCGATCCAGCATCACATCGCCAATCACCAGAACGTGCTGGTTCTGGCTGCCGAAATTTTTAACCGCGTCGAGAAGATTTTGTTGCATGTGTGTGTTTATAGTGTTTAATCGGATTCTAGAATCTCGCACAAGGAGTGCCCAACAAAAATATGCGCTTCCTGAATGCGTGCGGTTATATTGGAGGGGATGACAATATTGTATTTGCACAAAGCGTTAAGTTTACCACCGGAGCCGCCGGTCAGGCCAACAGTGGTTGCGCCAATGGCATTCGCTGCTTCAATCGCGTTCACCACGTTTGCACTATTGCCGCTAGTGGTAATGCCAATTACTAAATCTTCCGGTCGGCACAGAGCTTCAATCTGGCGAGCGAAAATGTAATCGTAGCCGTAGTCATTGCCAACAGAAGTAATAATGGAGGTGTCGGTGGTGAGTGCGATGGCGGGTAAGCCTTTGCGTTCTTTCTTGAATCGCCCGACGATTTCAGCCGCGATATGCTGGCTGTCGGCTGCGCTGCCGCCGTTGCCCATGATCAGGATTTTTCCGCCGTTTCTGATACAGTCCTGCATGGCAATACCTACATCGCTAATTAGTGGAAAAAGCGGTTCCAGCGCATTAAACATAGCCATATGCGCATCATGCTCGCCTTTTAAGTATGCAACATACCTTTTGTCAGTACTCATTAGCAGTATTTATCCTCTTGCATCAAGTAATTTTGCACGTAGTCGCGCACGCCTTCTTCCAGGCTATGGAATGGCTGTTTATAACCGGCGCTGGCAAGCTTGCTCATGGTGGCTTCAGTAAAATACTGGTATTTTCCTTGCAGATCCTGCGGCATATCTATATAGGTAATATGCGGCTCACGACTCATACCGGTCATCACGGCAGTTGCCAAATCCTTAAAGCTACGTGCTTTACCGGTGCCTATGTTATAGATACTGCTAGGTGCCGGATTTTTGTTGATAGCAGACTCAAGAAAGTAGCTAACTACGGATGCGGCGTCTTTTACATAAACAAAGTCGCGCATTTGCATACCATCTTCAACACCAGCTTTGGTGCCTTTGAACAACTTCATGGTGCCGGTCTGGCTGAACTGGTTGAAGGTATGAAAAGCGACACTGGCCATACGTTCTTTGTGATATTCATTAGGGCCGTAGACATTGAAAAATTTGAAGCCGGCCCAGCTTGGTGGCGCAGGTGATTTGTTGCCAGTCTGGCGCAATGCCCATTGATCAAAAAAGTGTTTTGAATAGCCGTAGCCATTCAGTGGGCGCAAGTTATCTATGCTCGCATCGTCATAACCCAAGTTGCCGTCGCCATAAGTCGCGGCTGAACTGGCATAGAAAAATGGCACTTTATTGTCAGCACACCATGCCCATAAATTTTGTGAGTACTGGATATTGGTTTCTACCAGCTTGTTGAAGTCACGCTCGGTGGTGGCGCTGATGGCCCCCATGTGGATAATGGCTTCAATATCGGTACGATTTTCCAGCCAATTCATCAGTTGGTCTTTATCCAGATAATGGGCATATTTACGATGCGCAAGATTCTGCCATTGCTCTTCATGCGTAATGTGGTCGACAATGACAATGTCGTCACGATTAAGTTTGGTATTCAGATGCCAGGCGATGATAGAGCCTATCATGCCTGCGCCGCCGGTAATCACTATCATTGATTAAGACCTAAAATCATCATTAAAGCGCCAAATATAAAGTGTATGGCAAAATTAAAACCCGTAAAGCATGAAGTATAGCGCTTATTGATTCGCACCCAAACCCTGCGCTCTTAATTTCGTCATTTCGGCTGCTTGCCTGGCCTGTGTGCTGTCCCATTCTGCATCTACCCAGCCTTGCAGGTTCTCAAGTGCAATTGTAGTCATGGCGTGTATCCAGTCCTCATTTTCATTGAGTGCAGGAATGTAGTGGTATTCGCCGCCGCCATTGCTTTGGAAAATATGCTTGCCTTCTATGGCGATCTCTTCCAGTGTTTCCAGGCAATCGCTGGAGAAGCCTGGGCAAATAACATCAATATGCTCCATATTGGCTTTTCCTAAATCTTCCAAAGTACTGGCGAGGTAAGGTTTAAGCCACTCCTGCTTGCCAAAGCGTGACTGGAATGCGACTAGATATTCATCTTTATTTAGCTGTAGCGCTTCAGCTAATAGTCGCGCTGTTTTTTGGCATTCGCAATGGTACATGTCACCTTTCATCAGGTGAAATTTTGGCACGCCATGAAAGCTCATCACCAGTTTTGAAGGCTTGCCGCCATTGATGCGCCAGTGTTCTTTTACACTTTGTGCCAAAGCTGCAATATAGGCAGGATGGTCGTGATAGTGTTTGATGGTGCGTATTGCCGGCATGTTGCGTGTTTTAAGCAAGATACGCCACACTGCGTCCAGAGCGCTGGCTGTGCTGGATGCCGCATATTGCGGATACAGCGGGAATACTAAAATGCGGTCGCAGTGCTGCGCTTTAAGTCTTTCGATGGCGGATGCCATGGATGGATTGCCGTAACTCATGCCTAACTCGACCTCAAACGGTGATTTGATTTTTTGCCCCAGAAGGTCCTGCAATAAGGTGGTTTGTTTCTGCGCATGTGCCAGCAATGGTGAGCCTTCACTAGTCCAAACGCTGGCATATTTTTCTGCTGATTTTCTTGGTCTAATAATCAGAATAATGCAGTTTAAAATCAGCCACCAGATGAGGCGGGGGATTTCCACAATACGGCGGTCACTCAGGAACTGGCGTAGGTAAGGACGCAAAGCTTTTGCAGTGGGTGCATCGGGTGTGCCTAGATTGGCAAGCAGAATGCCGACTTTAAGCTGGTCGCCATGCTCGTACTTTGGTTCTGTATTGTAATAAGCCATAAGTGTGTCGTTGCTTCTTCGTAATTTAATTGGTGGATAGTGCTTGTGATAACAGCTTTGCAGTGACATCAACGATAGGGATCACTCGCTCGTATGCCATACGGGTAGGGCCAATCACGCCCAGAGTGCCGACGATCTGGCCATCAGCTTCATAAGGCGCGGTAATCATGCTGCATTCGTCCAGTGGCAAATAATGACTTTCTTCGCCAATAAAGATTTGTATCCCTTCAGCCCGCCTGCTGCTATCAAGAAGTTGCATCAGCTGGGTTCGACGCTCGAATAGCTCAAAAAGTTTACGCAGACTGGCAACGTTGGAAGATAGATCATCGGCCTGTAGCAGATTGCGCTCGCCCGCAATCACTACACTTTCTTTTCCGGTATTGTTTGCTTTGCCACTCATCTCAAGTGCCGCAGCCATTAAACGATTGATATCGGTTTGCATTTTTTTGAGTTCATCATGCAGTTTTTGATGTACTTCATCAAAGGTTAACCCCGCAAAATGATGATTGAAGTAATTTGTGGCCTGCGTTAAGTCCGATGCGCTGTAGGGCTTGTCTGCCATAATGATGCGGTTTTGTACGTTGCCGTCCGCTGTGACGATGATCACCAATATACGTTTTTCGCTAAGCGGTAAAAATTCCAGATGCTTGAAAGTGATCTTTTTGCGTTTGGGTATTACCACTACGCCGGCAAATTGTGATAATTGCGATAGCATGTCAGCCGCGCTGGTGATCAGCTGCTGTGGGTCAGGTGAAGAAAATTCATATTTTATACGTTGAATTTCCCTGGCTTCCAGCGGTTTGATGGTAAGTAACGAATCTACAAAAAAACGATAGCCCTTTTGTGTCGGTATGCGTCCAGCTGAGGTGTGCGGGCTGGCAATGAAGCCTAGTTGTTCCAAGTCGCTCATCACGTTGCGGATGGTCGCCGAGCTGACATTAAGGCCGGAATGTTGCAGCAATGTGCGGGAGCCGATTGGTTGACCATCACTGATGTAATGCTCAACCAATGTTTTAAGTAAAATTTGCGCGCGTTTGTCCATAGGGGCATTCATGCGCAAATTATCGGTTAGTTATGGTGATTAGGCAATGCTATTGCTTTGCAGTTTTAGGCTCTTTTTTCTTGAAAAATTTGCTCAAGTCATTCACCAGTTGTAGCATGGCGCTTTGTTTTTTCAGCAATATAACTTTACGCTCTTCATTGCTAAGCGGCTCATCATTTCCTTTGCTTGCCTTTAATAAGGTAAAACCTTTACCGTTAACTGGTTGTGTGATTTTCACCTCATCATCCACGTATGCCACTTTATCCCAGTCCGAGATATAAGTGTGATTGCGTCCTTCACCTTTCAGTAAATTGTACCCGATGGCATAGTCACTTGATGGGTTGGTTACGCCCAGTAGCGGCATAATGGTAGGAACAACATCCATGTGACTGGTCATTTTTTCACTGATTGATGGTTTCATGCCAGGCTGGTAAATAACTAGCGGCGTGCGTACCTGCTGGTCAACAAAAGTGGAGTTATGCCCCCAGAAGCCATGCTCCATGAATTCCTCGCCATGGTCGCCAATCAATACCACAATCGTATTGTCGAGTAGGTTGTGTGCTTTCATATATTCAAAAATACGTCCGAACTGCATGTCCAGATGGTGTACTGAATTGATATAGCGGTTTTTAATCGGGGCGATATCATCCTTGAATTTTTTCTTGCTAATGGTGGCGTAATTGATGTCGTCACGATATGGCGTTGCAATCACGCTCTCAGGTGGAAAGTAGTAACGTGCATGTGGGGACTCAAAAAACATGAAAGTGAAAAATGGCTTGTTAGGATCGCGCTTGTCAATAAACGATAGTAGCTTGCTCACGTTGTTGCGATCATTCTCCCAGCCGGTGCTGGCCTCTAGTTTGTCGTTAAGTTGCTCGATTGGTACATGCGCAAATATGGTTTTATCAAATTCTGGATAAGAAAATTTTGCGCTGGTGTAAAAGCTCATTTGATATTGCTGCTGCTGTAACACATCTATAAATGCAGAGCCACGGCGGGATTCAAGGAACGAGAACCAGTAATTGCCAGGCAAGCCCATAAACATGCCAAACACGCCCATGCGTGTACCGTTGCCGGTACTGTAGTTGCGCGTAAAGCGCGCGGCATTTTTTGCAAAATCCCAGCTGTTAGGCATTATCTTTTCGTTCAAAGTGTCTGCACGCCATGATTCGGAGGTGAGCCAGATAATATTGTAAGGTTTTGCGGGTTTGTTATATGTAATAGGGTTGAGCGGGTAATTCAGCTTGCCTTTGACTTTTAGTTTGGTATCTCTTAGTGGTTTAAAGCCCAGCTTTTTGAAAAAACTAGTGGCAGAAACCGTTTGATAAAACGGAATTGATTCTGAAACTACATGCAGCTGCTGGGTTGTGTATCGGTCAAGTGCAAAGCCCATGTGTACAAGCAGAGTTAATGCGAATGTTGCGATAGGTAAAAACTTGAATGACAATTGAAAGCTGGGTTTTCTGGCGTAAAAACCCTGTACCAGCCATAAGATTAGAATCTGTAAACTCAGGAACCCCAGAGTGATAAGCGCAAAGCCTACGTCAGACGCGCTGCTACCGCCTAAAGATTCAATCCCGCCAGGTGTAATGACCAGATTGAGAATGAATCCGTTAAAAAACATACCGTAGAGTGAAAAAATCTTGGCGTTAGCGAACATCAACAAGGTGGTGATACTGCCGGTGAGAATAGCCGCAAGATATATGGCACGAGAGCTATTTGGTTTAAATCGCTGGCTGATAAAGCGAACCACAGCTGTAATTGTTATGGCCGGCAACAGGTAATAAATGCCATATAACAAAAATGCGATCAGCATGAAGCTAAAAGGAAGCCAGCCCTGCTCATAAATGTTAGTGAATGGGATTGAGTCAGATACTAGCCCCAGTACGATAAGGTAAGTGATCAGGAAGTAAGCTTTAAGGATGTTTTTTTGCAAAGAAGCAGTCATGTTTTATTCTACGTTCTGGTTAGGCTGGTTGACATAGGTAGCAAAAGGAATGCCAAAATAGGGTTGCCGAGTTTATTTTATATCTTAGTTGCTTGATTATTAAAACTATTCTGATGGATACATAAGTTTATGTAAGCATATGATAACCATCAACTTCTATATTTATGGTGCAATAAATGTAGTATTAAAGCACATTTATTGCGTAATTAAATTGTAAGTCTGTCTTTGCCAAGATTTACCGACTATGTTCTAATTCAGCCGTGCATACAAAATTCAAAAAAATAGCCCTCATAGGCAAATACATGAACAAATCGGCGTTGCGGTTGATGCAAGTCGATTTGGCAAATTTGGCACAACATTTATCGGCAAAAGGCATTGAAGTCTGGGTTGAGGATAGCACTGCCCAGCATGCAAACCTGCCGGAATATAAATCGTTGTCTTTAGAAGATATTGGTAAGACCGCTGACTTAGCCATTGTGATGGGCGGCGATGGCACTATGCTCAGTGTGGCGCGTAGCCTGATTGAGGCTGATGTGCCATTGGTAGGTGTTAACCGCGGGCGTTTTGGTTTCTTGACAGATTTGCGCGCCGAAGACATGCTGGCTGAAATCGACCGTATTCTTGATGGTAATTTTATCCGTGAACCGCGTATGCTACTCTCTACGCAAGTGATACGGCAAAATCAGGTGGTACATGGTAGCTATGCACTGAATGATGTAGTGATTAAAAGCGGTTTGCGTTTAATAGAGTTGGAAGTCGAGATTGACGGTAAATTTGTTTACAAGCAGCGCAGTGATGGCTTGATTTTAAGCACGCCAACAGGTACGACTGCATACGCGCTGTCAGCTGGCGGCCCAATTCTGCACCCAAATCTGGAAGCTATTTCGCTGGTTCCAATTTGCCCGCATACTTTGAGTAATCGTCCGATAGCCGTTAACAGTACCAGTAAAATAGAAATTACGCTGGTTCAGTTTAATGAAGCGCAATTAAGTATGGATGGCCAATCTCAGCTGGTTTTGGAGATAGGCGATAAGATCATAGTGCAACGTGCTGAAAAAAATATCTTTTTGCTGCACCCTAGTGATTACTGTTATTTCGATATGCTCCGCAACAAGCTCAACTGGGGATAGTTGATTCGTGTTACTAAATCTTTCCATCCGTGATTTTGTGATTGTCAGCCAACTCGACTTGGAGTTTAAGTCAGGCTTTACTGTGCTTACCGGAGAGACCGGTGCAGGCAAGTCTATTTTGATTGATGCGTTGTCACTGGCCTTGGGCGCGCGTGGTGAAGGTGGTGTTACGCGGGCTGGCTGCGATAAGGCAGAAATCAGCGCCATGTTTGATATTGTTAATCTGCCTGAGGCGCAGGTTTGGCTTCAGCAATCCGAATTGGAAAGTGATGCAGGTGAATTGGTATTGCGTCGTGTGATGTATGCCGACGGTCGTTCACGCGCTTTTATTAATGGTACGCCGGTTACCGTTCAGCAGCTTAAGGACATTGGAGAGCAGTTGGTTGATATCTACAGCCAAAATGCGCATCACTCCTTACTTAAGCTGGCGACACAACGTCGAATATTGGATGACTTTGGTGGATTGAATATTATTGCCAGTGAAGTAGCCGCTAAATATAAGCATTGGCATCACTTGCATCAATTGCGTATCTCCCTCGAAAAAAATGCAGCTGCATACGCTGATGAATTGGCAGAATTGCGTGACAGTATGCGTGAACTTACCCAGCTTGCTTTTGCTGCAGATGAGTGGGATGCACTACAGCAAGAGCATACGCGGCTGTCAAACGGAGCGGATCTGATCAAGAGTGGTGAAGCTAGTCTTGATATGCTAAGTGAGGGCGAGGCATCAGCCCTGGCATTGCTAGGACAAATTCAGCATAAGTTGCAAACCATGCAGGAGTATGATGCCAGCTTGAGTGAGGCATTGGAAACACTTGATTCCGGCATGATCCAATTGCAGGAAACCAGCCGCTTCATCAGCCGTTATATTCAGCACATAGATCTTGACCCGTCACGCCTGAGTGAAGTTGAAGCGCGCATTCAGGCCATACATGCCGCTGCACGTAAGTACCGTGTGCCGGTGGAGGATCTCCCTGCGTTGCTGGAAACTTGGCAAACACGTATGGCTGAGTTGGCCGAGGTTGAAGATAGCGGGGCACTGGCACAGCAGGAGACTTTGGCATTAAATGAATATACTCAGCTTGCTGGAAAGTTAAGCGAAGGCCGGGCGCATTCGGCTGCAATTCTGCACGAAAAAATTACCGATCATATGCAGCGCCTGTCATTGGGCGGTGGCAAGTTTATAGTGGAGTTAAGTTCACAGGAGCCAAGTGTTAATGGCTTGGAGCAGGTTGAGTTTCTAGTGGCAGGGCATGCTGGCGTTGTGCCGCGCCCACTCAACAAGGTAGCTTCTGGCGGTGAGCTATCACGTATCAGCTTGGCAATTCGCGTAGTAACAGCACAGCAGGGTAGTGTGCCTACCATGATATTTGATGAAGTCGATGTGGGTATTGGCGGTGGCGTAGCGGAAGTGGTGGGTAATCTGCTGAAACAGCTGGGTGCTGAGCGGCAGGTGCTGGTGATTACACACTTGCCACAGGTTGCTGCGCTTGGCCAGCAACACTTGCGTGTGAGTAAATCGCTGGTGGAACAGCAAACGCTGAGCAGAATCGAGCCGTTAAATGATGCGCAGCGTATTGAGGAGGTTGCGCGTATGCTGGGTGGCTTGGAGATTACAGATACAACACGCAAACACGCAACAGAGATGTTGGGGTTTGTTTAAGCCTTGATTTGATTGGACTTTGTTTACTAACCTTTGCGATCGCAAGGGTTTTTGGTGCAGTCTGCATAAATATAAAGCGAGTGTTCTCGAATGCTGAATCCGTGGGTTTTTGCAATTGATTGCTGGCGCTTTTCTATTTCGTCGTCACAAAACTCCTCAACATGGCCGCATTGCAGGCACACAATATGGTCGTGATGCCCGGTTTCATTCAGCTCAAATACCGCTTTACCACTTTCAAAATGATGGCGGATTAGTAGGCCGGCTTGTTCGAACTGCGTGAGAACGCGGTAAACAGTCGCTAAGCCTACATCTTCATCAGAAGTTATTAGGATTTTATAAACATCTTCAGCAGACAGATGCCGCTCTTTGCTGTTCTCGAATAATTCCAATATTTTAAGCCTGGGTAAAGTGGCTTTTAGTCCTGCGGTTTTTAGGTCTTTTTGATCATGCATGCTTTGGCTGCTCACAGTTTGCTATTTTGGCAATCTCGGTGTTTTGGGTTGACGGTCAACGTGTTATATTAACGCTAATTCAAATTAAAGTCATAATATGCGTTATATATTCATTTTGCTGGCGTTGTTGTGTGTGTCATGTGGCACAGCGTTACCCACCGTAAAACCATATAAGCTTGATGTGCAGCAGGGCAATGTGGTGACTTCAAAAATGCTGTTGCAGCTACGCCCGGGAATGACTAAATCACAAGTGCGTTTCATTATGGGTACACCGCTCATACAAGACAGCTTTCACGGTAATCGCTGGGACTATGTATACCAGATGCGTGAAGGCGGAAAAATTAAAGAGCAGCGTCGGGTGATTCTGGATTTTGAGAATGAGTTATTAAAAACTGTACGTGGCGATGTGGTTGCTCAGGGTAGTGACCAATCTAAAGCTACAGATGAAGCAGCCCCTACAGGTACGCGAGTAGTAACCCCTGTTAAAAAGCCGGAAGATAAAGGTTTGTTGGATAAACTTAAGTTCTGGGAAAAAGATGAGGTTGAATTGGCGAAAGACAAGGCTGATAAAGAAGCCGCAGCTAAAGCCAAGCTGGACGCGGAAGCTGCGGCTAAAAAAGTGGCACCAGAGCCAGTTAAAGATGGCACCCCTGCAGTCGCCCCTGTTGTCGTAGAAGAACCGAAATCAATATTGGCAGTGCCACTTGAGGTGCCTGCGCTTGCTGATGCGCCAGTTGTTGCTCCAGTTGCAGAAAGTCCACAGCCAGTTACTCCGGCAGTAGAAACTGTTAAGCCGGAGCCTGTGCCGGTTGTAACTACTCCGCCTGCCTCAGTGCAAGTGGAGCAGGCGGTAGAAGCCAAGCCTGCTACACCAGTTGCAATGGAGCCTGCCGAGCCTCCTGCGAAGTCGCCATACTATCAGTCTCCATCTGGTATGCAGTTTGATAGGCAGTTGCAGTTTGAACTGGAGGAAGAGCCTAAGCCAGCGGCTGTTGGTCCACGCTCAGGAAACAAAGTGGCGCCCAAACCTAAAGATCTGCCGCAGGAAAGTGACCCAAGCTTTTTTGATCGTATGCTGGAAAAAATAGGCTTCTGATTTTATAGGCGCATGTAGCTGCATAGTTTACTGAGTCCTGATTTTGTTTGATTAAGTTAAAAGTATAGAAAGTTACAGGTTTTGGAGTTTATGGTAAATCCATTAAAAGTTGTTATTGCAGGTTGCTCTGGTCGAATGGGTCATGCCTTGTTGGAGTCAGTATTTGCTGATACCGATCTGGTTTTGCATGGTGCGCTGGATCGGGCTGATAACCCGTATTTAGGCCGTGATGCCGGTGAGCAGTTTGGCAAGTTATCAGGTGTTAAAGTAACGTCGGATGTTGATGCGGCATTAAGTGGTGCTGATGTATTAGTAGATTTTACGCGCCCGGAAGCCAGTATGCAGTATCTGGATGCCTGCCAGAAAGCCAATGTGAGTATGGTAATTGGCACTACAGGCTTTTCTGCTGAGCAAAAAGCGGCAATCGAAGCTGCTTCTAAAAATATCTCAATTGTTTTTGCCCCCAATATGAGTGTCGGCGTGACTCTGCTGATTAACTTGGTGGAGCAGGCCGCTAAGGTATTGAAGGATGGCTACGATATAGAAGTGGTCGAGATGCATCATCGCCACAAGGTTGATGCGCCTTCCGGAACAGCATTGCGCCTGGGTGAGGCTGCAGCACATGGCATTGGGCAGGATTTGAAAGACTGTGCAATTTACGCGCGTGAAGGCGTTACCGGCGAGCGCGAGGCAGGCAAAATCGGTTTTGCCACATTGCGCGGTGGTGATGTCGTCGGTGATCATACCGTGATGTTCGCAGGTATAGGTGAGCGTGTGGAAATCACACATAAAGCCAGCAGCCGTGCGACCTTTGCTATTGGCGCACTGCGTGCCGCCAAGTTTTTGGCAGGTAAGAAATCTGGCCAGTTTGATATGCAGGATGTATTAGGTTTAAGGTAATGCGCTTAATGTAATTCTGCAGTTCTGATTAAATATTTCGGGTTTGATTAAGTCAGGGTTAATTCATGAATCGCCGGCAGTATTTAAGCTCACTATTTGTTTTTGTGGCTGCATTCTTTATCTGGTCTGCCATACATCCGCACGATTACTTTACCTGGTTTCTTGAAGTTTTTCCGGTATTGATTGCTATACCCATACTGGTAATGACTTACAATAAATTTCCGCTGACAAATCTGGTATATGGCTTGATTGCTGTGCATATGGTGATTTTGCTGGTGGGCGGACATTACACCTATGCCGAAATGCCATTATTCAGCTGGCTGCGTGATTATTATGGCTGGGACAGGAATTATTACGACCGCCTCGGTCATGTGGCACAAGGGTTTGTTCCGGCGATGATCGCGCGCGAAATTCTACTGCGTACTTCGCCGCTGAGGCTCGGCAAGTGGCTGTTTTTTATTGTCGTGTGCGTGTGCCTGGCGATGAGTGCGTTTTACGAGTTTATCGAATGGTGGGTGGCGCTGGCGTCCGGTAGCGATGCGGTTGCCTTCCTGGCAACGCAGGGCGATGTCTGGGATACGCAGTGGGATATGTTTCTGGCGTTTTCAGGTGCTATTTCTGCGCAGTTGTTGCTGGCAAAAGTGCATCTGCGCCAGATGAGACAAATGCATGTTTACATTGATTAGTCGGTTTTTTTTCGCTATAATTCGTTAATTCTGAAACGGGAAGAGTAAACCTACTCCTCCCGTTTTGCATATCTGCCATCTGTTCATGATGGACAAAGACTATACAATTTTTAATGCTGTAAAAACAAGGAGTTACTGTGTCACAAAACCTGCCCGCCATACTAGTACTTGCAGATGGAACCGTGTTTCGTGGCATGTCAATTGGAGCGTCAGGCCACGCAGTGGCCGAGGTTGTATTCAACACTTCGATGACTGGCTACCAAGAGATCCTCACCGATCCGTCATACACCAAACAAATCGTTACATTAACTTATCCGCACATCGGCAATTACGGTGTGAATGCTGAAGACGTAGAGTCTGGCAAAGTTTATGCAAGTGGTTTGATCATTCGCGATTTGCCACTTATCCATAGCAATTTTAGAAGCACACAATCGTTGTCTGAATATCTGGTTGCCAATAATGTGGTGGCTATTGCTGATATCGATACGCGCAAGCTGACACGTATCCTGCGTGAAAAGGGTGCGCAAACTGGTGCCATCATTGCGGGTGAGGTCGACGAGGCTAAAGCCGTTGCTTTGGCAAACAGCCTGATTGCAGAGTTCCCCGGCATGGCAGGTTTGGATTTGGCCAAAGTGGTTACATGCGAAAAGTCATACCAATTCACTGAAGGTGAATGGGCGCTAGGTCAGGGTTTTACTAAAGCACCTGAAGAGAAATTCCATGTGGTTGCCTACGACTACGGTGTGAAGCGCAATATTCTGCGCATGCTGGTTTCACGCGGCTGTAAGGTGACGGTTTTGCCGGCACAAGCAACGGCTGAAGAAGCGCTGGCGCTGAATCCTGATGGCGTATTTCTGTCTAATGGCCCAGGCGACCCTGAGCCATGTGATTACGCGATTAAAGCGATTAAAACCATTGTTGATAAAGGCGTGCCTACTTTTGGTATCTGTCTGGGTCATCAGTTGCTGGCATTGGCCAGTGGTGCAAAAACTGTAAAAATGAAGTTTGGTCACCACGGTGCAAATCATCCGGTGCAGGATGTTGAAACTAAGCGTGTGTACATCACCAGCCAGAACCACGGCTTTGCTGCTGATGCGGCAACTCTGCCTGCCAATATCAAGGTGACGCATGTTTCATTGTTTGACGGTAGTCTGCAAGGTATTGCACGTACTGATAAACCTGCGTTCAGTTTTCAGGGGCATCCGGAAGCAAGTCCAGGCCCTACCGAAATGAGTTATTTGTTTGATCGCTTCATTAGCATGATGCAAGCAAGAAATACAGAAGAAAGAAAGGCTGGCTAATGGCTAAGCGTACTGACATTAAATCCATTCTAATTATCGGCGCAGGCCCTATCGTGATCGGTCAGGCCTGTGAATTTGACTATTCTGGTGCGCAAGCCTGTAAAGCCCTGCGTGAAGAAGGTTACCGCGTTATTCTGGTGAACTCCAACCCGGCTACGATTATGACCGATCCGGAAATGGCTGATGCAACCTACATCGAGCCGGTGACCTGGCAAGTAGTTGAAAAGATTATTGAAAAAGAGCGTCCTGACGCACTGTTGCCAACCATGGGTGGCCAAACCGCATTGAACTGCGCGCTGGACTTGGATAAACACGGTGTTCTGGCGAAATATAACGTAGAGTTGATCGGTGCTTCTAAAGAGGCGATTGATAAAGCCGAAGACCGTCAGAAATTTAAAGATGCAATGACCAAAATCGGCTTGGGCTCTGCCCGTTCCGCCGTTGCGCATAGCATGGAAGAAGCGTTGCAGGTGCAGGCTACGATTGGCTACCCGGCAATTATTCGCCCGTCATTCACGATGGGTGGCAGCGGTGGCGGTATTGCTTACAACCGTGAAGAATTCATTACCATCTGCGAACGCGGTTTGGATGCCTCACCTACCAGCGAGTTGCTGATTGAAGAATCGCTGCTCGGCTGGAAAGAGTACGAGATGGAAGTTGTGCGCGACTCTGCCGACAACTGCATCATCATCTGCTCAATCGAAAACCTGGATCCAATGGGCGTGCATACTGGTGACTCGATCACGGTTGCACCTGCACAAACGCTGACAGATAAAGAGTACCAGATCATGCGTAATGCCAGCCTGGCTGTGCTGCGTGAGATCGGCGTTGATACCGGTGGTTCAAACGTACAATTTGCGATCAACCCTGATGATGGCCGCATGATCGTGATCGAAATGAATCCGCGCGTGTCACGTTCATCTGCATTGGCATCAAAAGCAACCGGTTTCCCGATTGCGAAAGTGGCTGCTAAATTGGCAGTAGGTTTTACGCTGGATGAGCTACGTAATGAAATCACTGGCGGCGCAACACCTGCGTCTTTCGAGCCTAGTATCGATTACGTTGTGACTAAAGTGCCGCGCTTTGCCTTCGAGAAATTCCCGCAGGCAGATAGTCGCTTGACCACACAGATGAAATCTGTGGGTGAAGTGATGGCCATTGGCCGTACCTTCCAGGAATCATTCCAGAAAGCGATGCGCGGTCTGGAAGTGGGCGTGGATGGTCTGGATGAAAAAACCACAGACATGGATACGATTACAAAGGAAATCGGCGTGCCTGGGCCTGAGCGTATCTGGTACGTGGGTGATGCTTTCCGTATGGGTTTGAGTGTTGAAGAAGTATTTAATATTTCCAAGATCGATAGATGGTTTCTGGTGCAGTTGAAAGACATCATCGACCGTGAGGTAGCATTGAAAGGCAAGAACCTTGCTGATCTGGATAAAGCGGCATTGCTGCAGTTGAAACGCCGTGGCTTCTCTGACCGTCGTTTGGCTAAATTGATGAATACTGACCAGCATGCGGTGCGTGCTTACCGTCAGGCTTTGAATGTACGCCCGGTGTACAAGCGTGTGGACACCTGTGCTGCTGAGTTCTCAACCAACACGGCCTACATGTACTCAACGTATGAAGAAGAGTGTGAAGCTCAGCCTACTAACAACAAAAAAATCATGGTGCTGGGCGGTGGTCCAAATCGTATCGGCCAAGGTATTGAGTTTGACTATTGCTGCGTACATGCCGCGTTTGCGATGCGTGAAGACGGCTATGAAACCATTATGGTTAACTGTAACCCGGAGACGGTTTCTACCGACTACGATACTTCAGACCGCCTGTACTTTGAGCCAGTGACATTGGAAGACGTATTGGAAATCGTGGCACTGGAAAAACCAGTAGGTGTGATTGTTCAATATGGTGGACAAACACCATTAAAATTAGCACGTGAACTGGAAAAAGCCGGTGTGCCTATTATCGGCACCACGCCGGATGCTATCGACATGGCGGAAGACCGTGAGCGCTTCCAGAAAATGTTACAGCAATTAGGTTTGAAACAGCCACCAAACCGCACTGCACGTACCGAGCAGGAGGCATTGCGTCTGGCCGGTGAGATTGGCTACCCATTGGTAGTTCGCCCAAGCTACGTATTGGGTGGCCGTGCGATGGAAATCGTGCAGGAGCAAAGCCAGCTCGAACGCTACATGCGTGAAGCGGTTAAAGTTTCTAATGAATCACCAGTGTTATTGGATCGATTCCTGAATGATGCGCTGGAAGTGGATGTAGACGCACTGTCTGACGGTGTGGAAGTAATTATTGGCGGCATCATGGAACACGTTGAACAAGCTGGTGTGCACTCAGGTGACTCAGCCTGTTCATTGCCTCCATACAGCTTGTCAGCCAAGTTGCAGGATGAATTGCGTGTACAGACCAAGCAAATGGCAAAAGCCTTGGGCGTAGTTGGTTTGATGAACGTACAGTTTGCGATCCAAGGTGAAACCGTATATGTGTTGGAAGTAAACCCACGCGCTTCACGTACCGTGCCATTTGTATCGAAAGCTTGCGGTTTGCAGCTGGCTAAAGTGGCCGCACGTTGCATGGTTGGTCAAACGCTGGCATCGCAAAGTGTGACGCATGAGATTATTCCGCCATTTTATTCAGTGAAAGAAGCTGTGTTTCCATTCATCAAGTTTCCGGGTGTAGATACAATTCTGGGACCTGAAATGAAGTCTACCGGTGAAGTGATGGGTGTGGGCAGTACATTTGCCGAAGCATTCCTGAAATCACAATTGGGAGCTTCAACCAAATTGCCTGAAGGTGGCCGTGCCTTTATCAGTGTGCGCAAGGAAGACTATCTGAAAGTGGTTGAAATTGCACAGCAGTTAGACAAGCTTGGTTTTGAATTGGTAGCTACTAAAGGCACGGCAGCTGCATTGGCGGCTAATGGCCTGAAAGTACAGCCAGTGAATAAAGTGGCTGAAGGCCGCCCGCATATTGTAGATATGATCAAAAATGGTGATATCAGCTTTATTGTGAATGTGACAGAAGATAAGCGTGCCGTGGCCGACTCATATGAGATTCGTCGCAGTGCGTTGCAAAACAAAGTGACCTACTACACTACTCTGGCAGGTGCAAAAGCCGCATGTATCGGTATGGCACACATGCAAGAGATTCAAGTGGAGTCATTACAGAACTTGCATAAACAGCTTAGCTAAAATAAACTTAGCTTAATTCCAAAAATTAGTTTTACTTTTGAAAACCACGCTCGTGTGAGTGTGGTTTATTTTTTATATGAGGTAGTAGTATGGCATTGAGTCAATTTCCAGTAACAGTTCGTGGCGCAGAGTTACTTAAAGAAGAATTACAACGTTTGCGTGGCGTAGATAGACCGAATATCATTCAGGCAATTGCTGAAGCACGCGCTCAGGGTGACTTGTCTGAAAATGCAGAATATGAAGCGGCAAAAGAGCGTCAAAGCTTTATTGAAGGCCGCATTGCTGAACTAGAGGCTAAGCTGTCAAATTTACAAGTGATTGATCCAAAAACACTTAATGCGGAGGGGCGCATTGTGTTCGGCTCGACAGTAAATATTGAGGACCTCGACTCTGGTGATAACAAAACTTATCAAATAGTGGGTGAAGATGAAGCAGATATCAAAAATGGTAAAATTTCTGTAAGTTCACCGATTGCACGTGGCTTGATTGGTAAATCAGCCGGTGATGTTGCTGAGATTTCAGCTCCTGGTGGTGTTAAGGAATATGAAATTTTAGATGTGTTATACATCTAAGGTGTGTTGTACATTTAATAGGAATTGTTAAATATGGCTTACAGACTATCACTAATCATTATTACCTTATGGGTCGGTGCACTTTGGACTACCGGCATAAGCGCCTATGTATTATTTGATAGTTTGCAGGATAAACAGATGGCTGGCATGCTGGCAGGTAAGTTGTTTAACGTAGTTAGCTACATAGGGTTGGGCAGTGCATTTTATCTGCTGATTCACCGTTTGCTTCAATATGGTACAGCGGCATTAAAGCAGGCGTTTTTCTGGGCAGTATTGGTGATGTTGCTGTTGGTGCTGGCTGGGCATTTTGGAATTCAGCCAATATTGGAGAGCCTTAAATCTCAGGCGCTACCTGCAGACGTGATGCAGAGTGTGTTTGCAGACAGGTTTAGAAACTGGCATGGTGTTGCCAGCATGGCATACTTGTTTGAATGCCTGCTGGCTCTGGTGTTGGTGTTTAAAGCGCGGTAATCGTAAGCTAAAAACTGTTACAGTTTTGGAATGATAACTTTAGCACTTTCTTTAATAGTGCTGCTTGCGCGATAAAATACTAGCTGTTTACCAATGTGATGTACTGCGATTGCATTGGTTTGCTTGCAGATGTCATCCAATATGGCTTTGCGTGCAGTACGGTCATCGCCAGCTACTTGTACCTTAATGAGCTCATGCGCATTTAAATTAAGTTCTATTTCTTTAATAACGTTTTCGGTGAGCCCGTTATTACCAATCATAACAACAGGATTTAAGTTGTGAGCCAAGCCACGTAAGTGAGCAATTTGTTTAGTGCTTAATTTCATAATTTCTAACCATATTTGATAGTCGTTCATTTTAACATGATATTAGTCAGCGCCTAACTAGGCATGAAGTAAACATAACCATGAAACCAACTCGAACCAGTAAAGCCTGGATGATGGAACATCTTAACGACCCTTACGTGAAGCTCGCGCAGAAGGAAGGCTACCGCGCGCGCGCAGCCTATAAGCTGATGGAGATTGACGATAAGGATAAGCTGATTAAACCGGGCATGACGGTAGTGGATTTAGGTTCGGCTCCCGGCAGTTGGTCGCAGGTAGCGGTGCAGCGCTTAAAAGGTCAGGGTAAAGTCATTGCGCTGGATATACTGGATATGCAGCCGATTGCGGGCGTGACCTTTATTCAAGGCGACTTTCGTGAAGAGTCTGTATTAAGGGTGCTGGAAGAAACTATAAATAAAACTCCGGTGGACCTTGTAATTGCCGATATGGCCCCCAATATCAGTGGAGTGAAAGATGTTGACCAAGCCGGTGCGGCATATTTAACTGAACTGGCATTAGAGTTTAGCAATGATTGGCTGAAACCAAACGGTAATTTTCTAGTCAAGGTATTTATAGGCGCAGGTTTTGAAGAAATATTGCAAAATATGCGTCAGATGTTCGATAAAGTTGTGACACGTAAGCCCAAGGCTTCACGTGATAGAAGTAGTGAAGTTTATTTATTAGGTTTGGGGCGCAAACCCTGAAATTTGGTATAAGCTACTAATAAATCACAAGTATTACTGTTGATAAGAGGAACGTAATTTTGAATAACGTGTTTAAAAATGTTGCGATTTGGTTAGCCATTGCCATGGTGCTGATGGCAATCTTTAATTTGTCTGGCGTTAAAAATAGCGCAGACAGCCAAATCGTGTACTCCCAATTTATTCAAGATGTAAAAGATGGTCGCGTTGCGAAAGTGCAAATCGATGGTCGCGTTCTGCGTGTCACGGCCCAAGATGGCAAAAAATTCAACACGTATGCACCAGCTGACCCGTGGCTGGTTTCTGATTTGCTTAAATACAATGTAACGGTTGAGTCCAAACCTGAAGAAGAGCAGTCATTGCTCATGAGTATGTTCGTGTCATGGTTTCCGATGATTTTGCTGATTGGAGTATGGATATTTTTTATGCGCCAGATGCAAGGCGGCGGCAAAGGCGGCGGGCCATTCTCGTTTGGCAAGAGCAAAGCGCGTCAACTTGACGAAGGCAATAACCAAACTACATTTGCGGATGTAGCCGGTTGCGACGAAGCTAAAGAGGAGGTGTTTGAGTTGGTCGAGTTTTTACGTGACCCGACTAAATTCCAGAAACTTGGCGGTCGTATCCCACGTGGTGTATTGATGGTAGGCCCTCCAGGTACCGGTAAAACATTATTAGCACGCGCCATTGCCGGCGAAGCTAAAGTGCCGTTCTTTACAATTTCAGGTTCTGACTTTGTGGAGATGTTCGTAGGTGTCGGCGCATCACGCGTGCGTGATATGTTCGAAACTGCTAAAAAGAATTCACCTTGTATCATCTTTATTGACGAGATTGATGCGGTTGGCCGTAGCCGTGGCGCAGGTACTGGTGGCGGTAACGATGAGCGCGAACAAACCTTGAACCAGATGCTGGTTGAGATGGATGGTTTTGAAGCTAATTCTGGCGTGATTGTAATCGCAGCCACTAACCGTGCCGATGTGCTGGATAAAGCGCTGTTACGTCCAGGCCGTTTTGACCGTCAAGTGATGGTTGGTTTGCCGGATATTAAAGGCCGTGAACAGATTTTGATGGTGCATATGCGTAAAGTGCCGATTGATCCTGATGTTAAAGCGGATATTCTTGCACGCGGTACACCAGGCTTCAGTGGTGCGGATTTAGCTAACTTGGTGAATGAGGCAGCTTTGTTTGCTGCGCGCCGTAACAAACGTACGGTAGATATGCAGGACTTTGAAGATGCTAAAGATAAAATATTCATGGGTCCAGAGCGCAAGTCTATGGTGATGCGTGAAGATGAGCGACTTAACACTGCTTATCACGAATCAGGCCATGCCGTGGTGGCTAAGTTGTTGCCGAAGGCAGACCCAGTGCATAAAGTAACTATTATGCCGCGCGGCTGGGCATTAGGTTTGACATGGCAGTTGCCAGAGTTTGATCGCATCAGTAATTACAAAGACAAAATGCTGGAAGAAATTTCGATTCTGTTTGGTGGCCGTATTGCAGAAGAAGTATTTATGCATCAGATGTCTACCGGTGCATCTAACGACTTTGAACGTGCAACTAAACTGGCACGTGATATGGTAACGCGCTACGGTATGAGTGATGCCATGGGTACCATGGTTTATACCGGCAGCGAGCAGGATTCATTCTTTGGTAGCATGAGCTCAAAAACGGTATCTGAAGCTACACAGCAGAAAGTGGATGCCGAAATTCGCCGTATTCTGGATGAGCAGTATGGGCTTGCACGTAAATTACTTGAAGAAAACCGTGACAAGGTAGAAGCTATGACTGCAGCTTTAATGGAGTTTGAGACGATAGATGCTGATCAGATCAATGACATTATGGCTGGTTTACCAGTGCGCCAGCCAAAACCAGTGCAAGGCAGCAAAACCAATTCGACCACTGGGTCTGCAACCCCTGGCGCTTCAGTAGCTCCAACACCACAGCCGAGTGCTAAAGTTTAAAACATTACACTAATGCAAACTTCAAAGGGCTAGGTAACTAGCCCTTTTTATTTAGTATAATTGGGCATGAGTGCCAATTTTAAATTTCTTTGCGGTAAATTTCAGCTCGATTTAACGCGTCCGTACGTCATGGGCATTGTCAATGTGACGCCCGATTCATTTTCAGATGGTGGAAAATATTCTTCTACGGATTTGGCGGTAGAACATGGCCTGCGGCTCATCGCAGAAGGAGCTGATATTTTAGACATCGGCGGTGAGTCTACACGTCCGGGTGCACAGTTGGTTAGTCTGGATGAAGAGCTCCGGCGCGTAATTCCGGTGATTGAGGCTTTAAGTAAAGTCACTAGCGTACCGCTTTCCATCGACACTTATAAGCCAGAAGTGATGTGTGCTGCAATTTTAGCCGGCGCTGACATCGTGAATGATATTTGTGCTTTACGCGAAGATGGTGCGCTTGAAATTGTTGCAAACAGTAATGCTGGTGTGTGTTTGATGCACATGCAGGGCGTGCCGCAGACTATGCAAATTAATCCGGTTTATACTGACGTGGTGATTGAGGTTAAGCAGTTCTTGCAGGCTAGGGTGGATGTAGCCCTGACACATGGTATTGCCAGGGAGCGTATCTTGCTTGACCCTGGCTTTGGTTTTGGCAAAACTACCGCACATAACGTTGCACTGATTCAGCACTTGGATAGTTTGGCTGAGTTAGATTTTCCGTTATTGGTAGGTCTTTCACGTAAATCGGTACTAGGAAAAATTGCTGGCGGTGACGAGTTGCAACGCCTGCACGCAGGTTTAGCGGCTTGTGTTGTATCGGTCATGAAGGGGGCGAAAATAGTACGCGTGCATGATGTGAAAGCTACGGTCGATGCGCTGAAGGTTGTGGCTGCAGTCATGGCTTGAATATTTAATAATCAATAGGCGCTTAATATATAGAGCAAGCTGGCATAAGGGGTTTGAAGTATGGGTAAAAAATATTTTGGTACAGATGGCATTCGTGGCCGCGTTGGTGATGCGCTGATTACGCCTGAGTTTGTAATGCGATTAGGCTATGCGGCTGGTCGGGTACTCGCCGGATTGGATAGTAACCTTGCCAAGGGTGCCCATCCTGCAGTTGTGATTGGTAAAGATACGCGCATTTCTGGGTATATGTTTGAGGCTGCCTTGGAGGCTGGTTTGTCAGCCGCCGGCGTTGATGTGCTGTTTACGGGGCCAATGCCAACGCCAGCTGTGGCTTACCTTACCCGCGCCTTACGTGCGCAGGCTGGTATTGTGATTTCGGCATCCCATAATCCTTATTACGATAACGGCATCAAGTTCTTCTCCAGCCAAGGCACTAAATTACCGGATGATGTAGAGCATGCGATTGAAGCCGCATTAGAGCAGCCGATGCAGGTGATGGAGTCTGCCAAGCTTGGCAAAGCACGTCGTATTGATGATGCTAGTGGCCGTTATGTAGAGTTCTGTAAGAGTACTTTTCCTAATCAGTTAGACCTGCGTGGATTAAAAATCATTTTAGACTGCGCGCATGGTGCTACCTATCACGTAGCACCGCCGGTGTTTCATGAGTTGGGTGCTGAGGTGATTGCTATTGGTAATAAACCAGATGGTTTGAATATCAACGAGCTGGTGGGTTCTACGCATCCCGAGACACTGCAGAAAGCTGTATTGGAACATGGCGCGGACTTGGGTATTGCGTTTGATGGTGATGGTGATCGAGTGATGATGGTGACTGCCGATGGAGAGTTGTTAGACGGTGACCAGTTACTGTTCATTATTGCAGCTTCGCGTCAAAAAAATGGCGAGTTGCAGGGCGGTGTTGTAGGTACGCTGATGACCAACCTTGCCTTGGAGCACAAACTTGCTGCAATGAACATTCCTTTTGCACGCGCCAAGGTTGGTGACCGTTATGTACTGGAACTGCTCAACCAGAATAATTGGCAGCTTGGCGGTGAGAACTCAGGCCATATTCTTACATTGGATAAACATAGCAGTGGTGACGGTATCATTGCCGCATTGCAGGTTTTGCATGCAGTTATTCAAAGCAAAAAAACATTGGGTCAATTAAGGTCGGAGTTAACTCTGTACCCGCAAGTGCTGATCAATGTTAAAACCGCTAAAAAAATAAACTTGGCCACACATGGGGAGATTCAGGCATCGGTTAAAGCCGCTGAAGCCGAACTTGCTAATAGTGGCCGTGTACTATTGAGGGCATCCGGTACCGAGCCTAAAATCCGTGTGATGGTGGAGGGCGAAAACCAGCAGCAAGTGCAAAAGCTGGCTGAGGCAATCGCTAAAGTAGTTACTCAGGCAACAGCCTAACTGAGACGCCAGGTCTCGTTCAATGACTCGGTATTTAAGCGTCACTGCTGCAATACCGGTGTCTTAAATCTTCATTTTTAATTCATAAAAAATTCATATTGGCATGACATGCTGACTCCAATTCAAGTGGAATTGGAGTCGAAAATGCCATTTAAAATAAGATATTATCTGCATCGCATGCATCAACTCGATAGCAATATGTGTGTCGCAGTTAACCATACCAGTCACTGTAAGATGATTCGTGACAGTTTCAGGCTGGTGAGCCGGTTAGGTGATGGTGTGTTCTGGTATGGCCTGATGCTGGCGATACTGATAGTTAAAGGCAGTCATGGCTTGTTGCCGGTATTACACATGGCGGTTGCCGGCATATGTGGTACCTTGTTATATAAATGGTTAAAAGGCAAGACTTTGCGTTTGCGCCCATATGCAGTTCGTCAGGAAATTAGCTTAGCCGGTATGCCGCTTGATAAATTCAGTTTTCCATCCGGGCATACCCTGCATGCGGTTCTGTTTAGCGTGATTGGAATGAACTACTACCCGCAGTTGGCTGTTATATTGATGCCGTTTACTTTCATGGTTGGATTGTCGCGTGTAGTACTTGGCTTACATTACCCAAGTGATGTTGTGGCAGGGGCTTTAATAGGTTCTATGGTAGCTGCCATCTCCTTTTTATTTTTAGCCAGCTAAGTTGCTGCCAAGTTTTTAGTCGTACTGTCATATTCATTAAACTGTCACACAGCCTGTCTATATTGGGCGTATCTACTTGATGTATTTACATTTAACGAGGATACGCACGAATGAAAATTCTATATATCTCAGATGTTTATTTCCCGCGCATTAACGGCGTTTCTACCTCTATACGCACTTTTGTTGAGCAAATGCAAAATTTGGGACATGAGGTGCATTTAATAGCTCCTGATTACGTAGCCAAGACAGAAGATGAAGCCTGGATTAAACGTATCCCAGCGCGCAGTATATATTTCGACCCGGAAGACAAGCTAATGAAGTGGAGTGCAGCAATGCAGAAACTGCCTGAGCTACGCAGTGAGAACTACGACATTATTCATGTACACACGCCGTTTGTTGCCCACTATTTAGGGTTAAGATTGGCGCGTGAATTAAATGTGCCTTGCGTTGAAACTTATCACACTTTTTTTGAGGATTACCTGCACCATTATTTACCGGTGATTCCTAAAGCCATGGCACGCAGCATTGCCAGAGTGATTTCAAAACGACAATGTAATGCAGTAGATGCGATTGCTGCCCCATCAAAACCCATGCTTGATGTACTGCGTGCTTATGGCGTAAAGGCCAATGCGGAAGTGATTCCTACCGGTTTGCAGCAGCACAGTTTTAAAGAGTCCGATGGTAAGGCATTCAGGATTAAGTATGATATTCCGCTGGAGCGTCCAATGCTGTTGTTTGTTGGGCGCGTGGCGTTTGAGAAGAACATAAGTTTCCTGCTTGAAATGACAAAAGTCTTGATAGCAAAACACCCAGATGTACTGCTGGTAGTTACCGGTCAGGGTCCTGCCGAGGAAAGTCTGCATAATTTGGCTCAAGAACTTGAGTTGGGCAATAACATAAAATTTATTGGTTATCTGGATCGTAATACGGAGCTGAACGCCTGTTATCAGGCAGCCGATATATTTGTGTTTGCATCCAAGAGCGAAACGCAAGGATTGGTACTATTGGAGGCCATGGCTCAGGGTACGCCAGTGGTAGCCATTGCCGAGCTGGGAACTGCCTCGATCTTGATAGAAGGTGTGGGCGCTTTGGTTGCACCGGATAATGTTGAAGGTTTTGCGGAAAGGGTGCATAAGTTATTGCTACACCCTGAAGAGCGCTATGAGTTAGGTAAATCAGCACTTAGCTATGCCAGCGAAAACTGGACCGCAAAACTGCAGGCCGAACGTATGCTGCATTTTTACCATCAAATTATCAGCGTATATCAGGAAAATGCAGCTCAGGCTGTACTGCCAATGTTATTGGCGGATAGTGAGCAGACTAATGTTGAGTTTTGAAAGCCACTGCATTTAAAAATGTAGCTTTAAAAGACAGGTGGTTTGTAAAATTACGTTATACGGGAGTATAGTAATTACCTCCACAGGCATTAATTTTGTGCTGGATGTAAGTAGGGGGTGATTATGGCGGTTCATATTCAGGCTATCAAGGCACTAGCGCCGGCTGATTACCTGTTAATTGAAAGAGAGCATGTATTACTCAAAAACTTTCTGAGTGATCTCAGGAAAGCATGCGCATGTAGCAACCTGGATACAATGCCGGACTGTAAGCGTTGTGATCATGAGATGCAGACTTCATGTCAGGGTCGTTTACCTTCGTTTCTGCATTATCTGATTGAGCTTGCAACTAATCATTTTGAACACGAAGAAGCCATTATGTTAAGCCGCCCGCATGTTACAGAAGACTATGAGTATTTCCGTATTCATCAGCGTGCCCACGTGGAAATCATGCAGAAATTGAGTGCACTTGTTGATGAGTGTTTTGCGTTGGATGAGGATGATAATCCGGCTGAGGTTTATATCAGGTTTTACGAACAGCTCTCCACCATCTTTGAGGAGCATGACCAGGCCTTTGATGATCCGTTTATCTTGTCGACCAAAAACTAGCACGAGCTGATTCCAATAAAAAAACCGACATAACGTCGGTTTTTTTATTGGAATCAGCTAAGCTCTTAACCAAATTTACCAGTAATGTAATCTTCAGTTTCCTTGCGGGTAGGGCGGGTGAAAATCATGTCAGTATCGCCGTATTCGATTAGTTCTCCCAGATACATGTACGCAGTGTAATCCGAGATGCGGGCAGCTTGCTGCATGTTATGGGTAACTACCAAAATAGTGAGTTTGTTGCGCAACTCGCTCATCAGTTCTTCGATGTTTGCAGTTGCAATCGGGTCCAGTGCCGATGTCGGTTCGTCAAACAGCATGATTTCCGGGTCGGTGGCCAGTGCGCGTGCAATACACAAGCGTTGCTGCTGACCGCCAGATAGATTAAAAGCCAGGTCTTGCAGGCGGTCTTTTACTTCATTCCACAGCGCTGCGCCTTTGAGTGCTTCTTCTACTTTGTCATCAAGCAGGCGTTTGTTGTTTTCACCACGCACGCGTAAACCATAGGCTACGTTTTCGTAGATAGATTTTGGGAACGGGTTCGGTTTTTGGAATACCATGCTGATACGCATGCGCACTTCAATCGGGTCAACGCCATTTTCCAGAATATTGGTGTTGTCTGGATGCATCACGATTTGACCGTCGTATTTATTGCCAGGATACAAATCGTGCATGCGGTTAAAGCAGCGCAGGAAAGTCGACTTGCCACAGCCAGATGGCCCGATCAGCGCAGTGATCTTATTCTCGTATAGCGGCATATTGATGCCTTTGAGCGCTTGGGTGCCATTGCTATAAAAAAAGTTGAGGTCTCGTGATTCAGCTTTAATTGGTGTTGGAGCACTAATCATGTGTTTTCCTAAATTTGCGAATTTTGTATTTTCAATTTTTGTATTGGTAATCTGATCTTCTGATTACCATTTAATGTTTTTACGAATCTTGTAACGTAGCCAAATTGCGGTGCCGTTCATCAATAATGTGACTACGATAATAATTGCGCCTGTTGCCGCCGCATTGATATGGAAGGCATGGTCAGGGCGTGATAGCCAGTTAAACATTTGAATCGGCAGTACAGTGAAGCTGGAGCTTAGCCATTCAAAATTAATGAAAGGCAACTCTGTTGTAATCGGTGATGGTGGCAGGAATGCAATGAATGTTAATGCACCTATGGTAATGATAGGTGCGGTTTCACCCAATGCACGTGACATGCCAATAATTACACCGGTCAAAATGCCGCCTTGCGAATATTTCACTACATGGTCTCTCACGACCTGCCATTTAGTCGCACCTACTGCGTAGGCGGCTTCGCGGATTGCTACCGGAATGGCACGAATGGCTTCTCGGGTAGAAACAATCACGATTGGCAGGATTAATAAACCCAGCGTTAAACCTGCGGTAAGGATGCTTTGGCCGAAACCCAAGCCATAAACAAATAAACCTAATGCGAGCAAGCCGTAAATAATTGAAGGTACGCCGGCTAAATTAGAAACGTTAATTTCAATCAGGTCTGAAAACCAGTTTTTAGGTGCGTATTCTTCCAGATACAAACCTGCACCCACGCCGATAGGTACCGCAGTTAAGAAGGTTACTGTCATGACTAGCAGTGAACCTACCCATGCCGAGAGTAAACCGGCACTGCCGGCACGGCGTGATGGGAAATCACTGAAAAATTGCAGATTAAAGCGTGGATAACCATCCATCACCAGGTCTACAAACAGTATGAGTAATGTCAGCAGCCCAAACATGATGGCGATCAGGCCGATTGTGGCAAATAGAATGTCATTGCGTTTATGACGCTTGATCATTGTACGTACCGCATCCAGATTTTCAATTACGGATGCTTTGGTTTTTGGTGTATTTGAGTTCATCTCGAATGTCCGTTTGGTGTTGCTGGGTTAATACTGCTCACGGTATTTTTTGCGCACTATGTGACCAAGGATATTGAAGCCCAATGTCAGTGCAAACAAAACCAGACCGGCAGCAAAAATACTTTGGTAGCCGATACTGGCATGCGGCAAGTCACCCATGGCTACTTGTACAATGTAGGCAGTAATGGTTGCGGCGCCCTGCATGGGGTCAAATGTGAGGTTTGGCTGCTGGCCTGCAGCGACTGCGACCACCATGGTTTCACCTACGGCGCGTGAAATTGCCAGGATATAAGCCGCTACAATGCCGGAAACCGCAGCAGGTGTCACTACGCGAATAGCTGTCTGGAAGCGGGTTGCACCCATCGCATACGAGCCTTCGCGCATGCTCATCGGTACCGCGCGCATTGCATCTTCAGCAACTGATGCAATGTATGGAATAATCATGACGCCCATCACAATGCCTGCACTTAACATATTGAAGCCAGGCAACTCGGGGAATACTTTTTGTAATAGTGGTGTGACAAACAGCAGTGCGAAGTAACCAAAAACGATGGTTGGTACACCCACCAGCAGTTCCAATATTGGTTTAACAATCTCTCGTGCCCTATGTGAGGCAAATTCTGAAAGATAGATTGCGGCAATGGTGCCTACAGGTATTGCAACAGCGAGTGCTACAGCTGATGTAGTGAGCGTGCCTGATACCAGCGGCATGATACCGTAATGGGCATCTTCAAAAAGTGGCGTCCATTCTGTGCTGGTAAAAAACTCAACAATCGAAACGGTTTTAAAGAAACCTAATGATTCGTATAACAGAATTGCTACGATCGCAAAGGTAGTGAACACAGCAGACAGCGCAGCTAGCATCAAGACAAATTCAATGATGCGTTCCTTGAAATGGCGTTGCACATTTTTAGCCAGGCGCGGACTTACCGTTGTGTTAGTAGAACTTTTAGGCACTTTGTTATCAGACACTGGGATCGCTGCATTCATATAATTTAGGGCTTTTTCACTGTAACGGTGTTAACTGTTTTGCCAAGACCGTTGAATAAGAAAGAGGAGCAGCGCAAGCTGCTCCTTAACTACATTTGACTTATTTAATTCTGCTAATCAAGTCTTTAACTTTAATACCAACTTCATTTTTACCGCCAAAACCTGTACCAGGCTTCATTGCTTTAAAGTGATCTTTCACTGCAGCATAGTCTTCAGAGGTAAGAGGCACGTATTTTACTTCTTTTACCAATGTTGGTGCATGTTCCAGATAGTAATTCACGAATGCTTTAACTTCAGGTTTGAAAGCTGCAGCAGTCGCATTTACATAAATAAAGATCGGACGTGACAGTGGTTGGTAAGTACCGTCCATTACAGTAGCTGCTGAAGGCAGTACGCCTGGGCTGCCAGCTTTAGCTGCAACAGGCACAGCTCTTAGTTTGTCTTTATTCTCTTCGTAGTATGCCAAACCAAAGTAAGCCATGCCGCCAACGTTGCCAGTAACGCCTTGTACTAACACGTTATCATCTTCTGACGGTGTGTAGTCAGTGCGGCTGGCTTTTGATTTGCCATTGATTGCTTCGGTAAAGTAGTCAAATGTACCAGATGCTGTACCTGGACCATACAAGCCTAGTGCTTTATCTGGGTAGGTACTGTTTACCTGTTTCCAGTTTTTTACGCTTGAACCTGGTTGCCAGATCTTTTTCAGTTCATCTACGGTTAATGTTTTAACCCAGTCATTTTTTGCGTTAACAACAACTGTTAATGCGTCAAAAGCGATTGGCAATTCAATGTATTGAATGCCGGCTTCTTTACATGCGTCCATTTCTTTTTGAGAAATTGGGCGAGATGCGTCAGAAATATCAGTTTCACCGCGGCAGAATTTCTTAAAGCCGCCGCCGGTACCTGATTCACCAACGGTTACTTTAACCTTTTGTGCTTTTTGAAACTCTTCAGCCACAGCTTCAGTGATTGGATAAACGGTGCTTGAACCGTCAATCTTGATGATTTTTTCTGCAGCAAATGCTGTATTTGCTACTGACAATGTAGTGCTTAATACACCTGCAATTGTTAATGCTTTTAATAGAGTAGATCGCATTCCATGCTCCTTTAGAAATTCAGTACGTTATAAAACTGAGTGCCATTTTATGAATGGAATGTGACAAATTGATGACAAATTTTGATTTAGAAAAAATAAAGGGGCTGCTGAAGAGCCCCTTGTTAAATTGACCTTGAAAATCCAAAAAATTAAATCAGGAAAGTGCGGCTTAAATGGTAAGACATTGCCGCAATTAGGCCGGCACATGGAATAGTGAGTACCCATGCCCAGACGATACGGGATGCCAGTCCCCAACGTACCGCTGAGGCACGGCGGGATACGCCTACACCTACGATTGCACCGGTAATGGTGTGTGTTGTTGAAACCGGAATGCCAAGTGTTGTTGCTAGAAACAGTGCGATAGATCCTGATGTTTGTGCGCAGAAAGCCCCGGTTGGTCGAACCTTGGTAATGCCCATGCCCATGGTGCGCACAATACGCCAGCCACCCATCAATGTACCTAGCCCCATTGCTACCTGACATGAAATCACTACCCAGAATGGCACATGGAAATCGCCTTGCAGATAACCGTTGGCAAACAACAGTACTGCGATAATCCCCATGGTTTTTTGTGCATCGTTTGCACCATGCCCTAAACTGAATAAAGAGGATGAAATAAATTGCATTTTATTAAATCGATTCTCTGTTTTATAGGGTGAGGATTTTTGAAATAGCCACAGCACAATGACGGATAAGGCCATTGCCAGCAACATACCAAATAAAGGCGATAGCACTATCGCAAACCCTGTGCTGATTAGCTTGCTGCCGATAATGATGCCCTTTGTGCCGGCATGCGCAACACCGGCGCCTAGTAAGCCACCAATAAGTGCATGTGATGAAGAGGATGGAATGCCAAACCACCAGGTAATGATATTCCATGCAATGGCGCCACTTAGTGCACCAAAAATCACTGCATTATTGACAATGGCAGGGTCAATAATGCCTTTGCCTACCGTATCTGCCACGTGTAAGCCAAAGAACATAAATGCGATGAAGTTAAAAAAAGCAGCCCATGCTACAGCCGCCTGTGGTGTAAGTAAGCGTGTTGAAACCATGAGTGCAATTGAGTTTGCTGCATCATGGAAGCCATTCATAAAGTCAAATATGAGGGCAACCACCACGAGCAATGCCATGATGATAATCGCGTGATCCATGCTTTGCCCCTTAAATGCGCTCTAACACAACGCCGTGAATTACATCGGCAACGTCTTCACAGCTATCAACTGCCTCTTCAAACAAGTCATAAAGTTCTTTTGAACGGATCAGTGTGCGCGCATCTGATTCTTCGGCAAATAAACGGTGCATGCCGGCGCGCATCACGTGGTCTGCCTCGCCTTCAATGCCGCTGATTTCGGCGCAGGTACGTAAAATGCGTTCAGCATTTTTCATGTCAGATAACATATTGACGGCATCACGTACTTTTTCTGCCGCACGCAATAGGATCTGGCCAAGAGCGACCATTTCTGGTGTAAAGCTGGTGTGACCGTAGATCTTTGCGCTTTGCGGAATGTCTTCCATATAGTCGATGATGTCGTCTAACGCCATTGCCAGTTCACGGATTTCGCGGCGATCAAATGGAGTGATAAAGGTTTTGTGTAAGGAAAGGAGAATTTCTTTGGTGTATTCGTCGGCTTCTGATTCAATTCTTCTGATTTCGGCAAAATGTTCATCAAACTTTTCCGGATCTTTCACTGCTGACATCATAGCCAGTACTTTAGATCCTTTTACAGCACAGTCCGCTAGATTGTTGAACAGTACAAAATAATTATCATTGCGTGGTGAAATCAATGCCATTAATCGACCGAGTGTAGCATTTGCCATGGTTTAGAATCTCCCTAATTGTTACAGTTTTATTGCAGATTTTAGATTGCGTAAGTTTAACCGTGTAGGACTAAATTCGCGAGCATTTATCTCAGTAAATTTAACTTTTATGGCGTGTTGTTGTTTTATTACGGTTAGAATTTATGAACATATTTAAAAATATAGATAGAGAAAACAGTATGGCTAAAGTAACGATTTATCATAATCCGGCTTGTGGAACTTCACGTAATGTTTTGGCAATGATACGCGCCAGTGGTGTTGAGCCAGCGGTGATTGAGTACCTTAAAACGCCGCCCAGCCGTGAGCGCTTGTCTGAGTTGATTGCAGCGATGGGCGTTACTGCCCGCGATATTCTGCGTGAAAAAGGCACGCCTTACCTGGAGTTGGGTTTAAATGACTTGAGTTTGAGTGAGGATGCTCTGATTGATGCCATGGTGCAGAATCCTATACTGATTAACCGCCCAATTGTGGTGACAGTTAAAGGCGTTAAATTGTGCCGTCCATCAGAACTGGTACTGGCCATTCTGGAAAATCCTGATATTGGAATCTTTGTTAAAGAAGACGGCGAGGTAGTAAAGCCTACTGCCCAGTAAACGAGTTAAGCACTTGTTGTATAATGCTGGCTTTTAGTTATTAAAAGCAGTCATGGAAGCGGAACAACTCAATATTATCGCCAATCGTTTAAACGATCTGGGCGAGCGTAATAATGCTCTTCGGGGGTATCTTTGACTTTGAAACCAAAAGTCAGCGTCTGGAAGAAGTTAACGGGCTATTAGAAGACCCTAAAGTTTGGGACGATAATGCCAAGAGCCAGAAGCTTGGCAAAGAGAAACGCGAGCTGGAATTGGTTGTAAACACTTTGATTGGTGTGCAAGCAGGCCTTAAGGATGCACAAGAGTTGTTTGAAATAGCGCGTGAGGAAAATGACGACGACACTTTATTAAGCGTTGCGGCAGATTCAGAAGCGCTGGAGAAACAGATTGCAGAGATGGAATTCCGGCGCATGTTCTCTGGCGAGCTGGATGCTGCGAATTGCTTTGTTGAGTTCCAGTCTGGCAGTGGCGGTACCGAGGCGCAGGACTGGGCCAATATGCTGTTGCGTATGTATCTACGCTATTGCGAACGTAAAGGCTTTAAAGTTGAAGTGCTGGAGGAATCAGAAGGTGATGTGGCTGGCATTAAAGGCGCATCTATCAAAGTATCCGGTGATTATGCCTACGGTACCTTGAGAACCGAAAATGGTGTGCATCGTCTGGTGCGCAAGTCACCGTTCGATTCCAATGCCAAGCGCCATACCAGCTTTGCCAGTGTGCAGATTTTTCCGGAAGTGGATGATTCGATTCAAATTGACATCAATCCGGCAGATTTGCGGATTGATACCTATCGCGCCAGCGGTGCCGGTGGTCAGCATATTAACAAGACAGATTCTGCGGTACGTATTACGCACATCCCTACCAACACGGTAGTGCAGTGCCAGAATGACCGTTCGCAACATCGCAATAGGGATGAGGCCATGAGTATGCTGCGCGGTGCGCTATATAACCTGGAGTTGAATAAACGTAATCAGGAGAAGCAAGCGCTGGAAGATGCAAAAACCGATATTGGCTGGGGGCATCAAATTCGATCTTATGTGTTAGATCAGTCGCGCATCAAGGATTTACGTACCGGTGTAGAAATAGGCAATACGCAAGGCGTGCTGGATGGTGACCTTGACCCATTTATTACTGAAAGTTTGAAGCAGGGAGTATGAGTGTGAGCAATACAGAAAATAATCAGCAAAACAACGAAGTCGTTCTACAGGATGATAATCATGTTATCGCTGAGCGCCGTGAAAAGTTAAAAGCAATCCGTGAAGCAGCAAAAGTAAATGGCGGCGCTGCATTTCCTAATGACTTTAAACCGGAACACAAGGCAGTCGAATTGCATGCCGAGTTTGGCGGCTTTGATAACGAAGTGCTGGACCCTAAGGCCGTACGCGTCAGTATCGCTGGCCGCATGATGCTGAAACGCGTCATGGGTAAAGCCAGCTTTGCAACAGTGCAGGATAGCACCGGACGTATTCAGTTATTTATTTCTAAAGATAACCTGACTTCCGCTGATAGCGAGGCCATTTACGATGCGTTCAAGCATTGGGATTTAGGCGACATCATTGCCGCTGAAGGTGTGCTGTTCAAGACTAAAACTGGCGAACTGTCGGTGAAAGTCTCCGAGCTACGCTTGCTGACTAAATCACTGCGCCCATTGCCTGAGAAATTCCATGGCTTGCAAGACCAGGAAGTTAAATACCGTCAGCGCTATGTAGATTTAATCGTATCTGAAGAAACACGTGCGACTTTTGTGGCACGTAGTAAAGTTGTCTCTGCAATTCGTAGCTTTATGATAGATAACCAGTTTCTGGAAGTTGAAACTCCGATGCTGCACCCGATTCCGGGCGGCGCTTCAGCCAAGCCTTTTATTACGCATCACAACGCGCTGGATATGCAGATGTTTATGCGTATCGCGCCTGAGTTGTATTTGAAGCGTTTGGTAGTTGGCGGTTTTGACCGTGTGTTCGAGGTGAATCGTAACTTCCGTAACGAAGGCTTGAGCGTACGCCATAACCCTGAATTTACCATGATGGAATTTTACGCGGCGTATACCGATTATTTATGGCTGATGGACTTTACCGAACGTTGTATCCGTGCCGCTGCGATAGCTGCAACAGGCTCAGCCGTGCTGCAATACCAGGGTCGTGAGCTGGATTTGAGCAAGCCGTTTGAGCGATTGACGATTGTGGGGGCTATTCAGAAATATGCACCGCAATACACATTGGAGCAGTTGCATGATGCTGCTTTCCTGCGTGCTGAAATCCTGAAATTCGGCACCAAGCCGTTTGACCATGCAGGCTTAGGTGCTCTGCAATTGGCTCTGTTCGAAGAAACGGCTGAATCACAGTTGTGGAACCCAACTTACATTATTGACTACCCGGTTGAAGTTTCACCATTGGCACGTGCATCTGATGCTAACCCGGAAATCACCGAGCGTTTTGAGTTGTTTGTGACCGGGCGTGAGATTGCCAACGGTTTCAGCGAACTGAACGATGCTGAAGACCAGGCGGCACGTTTCCATGCGCAAATGAAAGCGAAAGAAGCGGGCGACCAGGAGGCGATGTATTATGATGCCGATTTTATTCGTGCATTGGAATACGGCATGCCGCCAACCGGTGGTTGCGGTATCGGCATTGACCGCTTGGTGATGATGATTACCGATAGCCCAAGTATCCGCGATGTGATTCTGTTCCCGCATATGCGCGCTGAAGCTTAACCAGCTATTATTTGCTGACTAGATAAAGTGTATTATCAAGAAGCCCTTAAGTGAAAACTTGAGGGCTTTATTATTTATTCCCGACGCTCTATAAATAAAGAATTTCCAATCATCTTTTTAGCTTGTTTCTTTGCAATAGCGGCAGCACTAGAAACCTCGTGTGGTGATTCAAACAGCCCAGGTTCTGCGATTACGGCACCAATAGAGATACTCATTAGCGGTTGGAACGTACGGTTGCCTAATCGGTCTTCTACCTCCATGCCGCCACGTTTCCGCTCGTCTTCGTTATAGAACCATTTTGCTACCTCTGCGAAGCGGGATAGAATGATTTCGCAACGGTCTTGCCAGTTTTCGCTTTGAAATAAAACAATGAAATCATCGCCGCCAATATGGCCGATAAAATCAAACTCCTGACAGCATTGCTCTTTAAGTAACGTTCCTAGTAGTTGTATAACGTCATCACCTTTTTTATATCCGTGTATGTCGTTAAATGGTTTAAAAAAATCCAAATCAAAGTAGCAGGCTGTAAAAGGTAGTTTTTCTATCAAAAGCTCATCAATATGCTCATTAATCGGTACGTTGCCAGGTAATAGAGTTAATGGGTTGGCATAGCGGGCTGCACTTATTTGCATTTGTGTGAACAGGCGCAATAAATCGTGTCCGCTACCCATGCCAGCGTATGTGCCATTTTCCGTAACAATAAAGCCTATGGATAGATAGTGCGGATCACTTTGCAGCATGAGATCGCTCAAATCATGCAAGCTGGCTGATTTTTCTACAATTACCGGCCTGCCATCCATCACCATCTCACAAGCGCTCTTGCCATACAGTTCGCGATAATACTGTTTAGAGAATTGACTGGTAATGTGATAGCGGCTGATGATGCCAACCGGGATGCCATCTTTCACTACAGGAATAGAGTTTATCTCAGGGTAGAGTTCAAACTGGTGCAGTACAGCATCGTTAGATAAGTCAGGTGCTATAAAAGGCGTATATTTCATTAACGTTTCAACAGTGGCGCGCTGGCTTGGCAGATGTTGGTTATTAATGGGTTTTTCCCCCAGAATTCGTTTTATATGATTGGGGATGTGATTAACCAGCTGGCTTTGTGGGCGGGCTATATGGTAGCCCTGGCCTAAGGCAATGCCAATGTTTCGAATGGCAATAAGCTCTTCTTCTGTTTCTATTCCTTCTGCAATGATTCGGGCGCCTGACTTGTTGGCAATTTCCTGAATAGATCTAACAAATTGCAATTTCAGTGGATCGTGGTTGATGCCCTGGATAAAATGCTGATCAATTTTTACATAGTCAGGTCTTAATTCTGACCACATGCGTAAACTTGAGAATCCTTCACCTAAATCATCAATGGCGATTTCAAAGCCCATGTTTCGATAATGTTGGACTGCTTCGCGCAGCTTTTGATAATCAGTGCTAGGTGCGTTTTCAGTTAATTCGATTACAACTTGCTGCGGCATCAGACCGATTGTTTCTATGAATCGAAGTGTTTCCCCTCCTTTAGAGTGCTTGCTCATAAAAACATCTGGGCTGATATTAAGAAATAATTTGCCGGTACCTTTTAGTTCGTAAAATGTTTTCAGCACTTCATGCCGGGCCAGATACTCCAACTCTACGACCATATCATGCTGGCGGGCTGTGTTGAATAATTTCATTGGGGAATGCAGGGGGCTGTCTGCCGGGCCACGGATTAGCCCTTCCTGACCAATTATCTCAGCTGTTTTCATATTGATGATAGGCTGAAACACAGCGTTTAAGCGTGTGTTATCAATAATGTCACGCAGCCTTGTTGCTATCTCGTCAGCAATGGTATCCATTGTATTTACTCTGCTGATAAAAGATACATTTGTAGTCATTTTTTAGCCAAGTTTTGTCTTATGCAGCTGACATTAGCAAGTTAATGTGACAAATGTGTGAATGTATTTTTTTGATAAAAAAGTTTGAGTTATATAAGATTTATTTTATATAAATCGTAAGACCTCAATGGTTTGTTGTAAAAATACAACAGTTGTGAGGTTTTAATTACACAGAATAATTATCTGTCATCAAACTGTCACAGTCGCGTCTCAAAATCCACCCTGTTGAAAAAACGCAGTAAACATTTCTTAAACAAGAGGGATTTTAAATGAACTACAAATTACGTAGCTTGGTAGCCGCAGCAGTAGCTGGCTCATTTATGTTGGGTTTTGGCGCAAACGCTGTTGCTGATTCAACAGATGATATTGTGAGTGCATTGATTGCAAAAGGCGTATTGACAGAAGAAGAAGGCGCGCTTTTACAAAAAGGCCGTGTTGGTGAAAAAGAAGCCGCTGAAAAGAAAAAGAAGTCAGAAGTTAAAGCATCATTTAAAGATGGCATCACATGGCAGTCTGGTGACGGCGATAACAAAATGTCAATTAACGGCCGTATTCAACTTGATTATCGTGATTTTGACTGGAGTGAGAATAAATCTACAGGTACAAATGCCAACGATGCTGATACCTTTGACATCCGCCGTGCGTATTTAGGTGCTAAGGGTACCTTCAATAAATATTATGATTGGGAAGTAACTGCTGACTTTGCCGGCCAAACCAATACATCACACCTTGATGTTGCTTATATGAACATTAAATGGTGGAAAGAAGCACAATTCCAATTTGGTCAGTTTAAAATGCCTTACAGTTTGGAAGAGCGTACCAGTTCACGTTTTGTTGACTTCCAAGAGCGATCATTCAATAACAACGCAAGCTTAACACCAGGTAAAGAACGTGGCGTTATGGTACACGGTACACCGTTCAAGGGTGTTAATTACGCTTTTGCTTACTCAAATGGCCAAGGTAAAAATACCAACGAAACTGATATCCGTGAAGATGGCAAAGATATTATTCTGCATGCAGATACTAACATTGCTGAAATTGCTGATATTAAAGATTCAGTTATTCACTTAGGTGCAAGTTATTCTAATGGTGATTTGCCAACATCCCATACTGTAGGTGCACAGCGTACCGAGGGTCGTGGTGCATCATTCTTCTCATCAGCAGCATTTAATGGCGCTAATGTAGAACGTACACGTACCGGTTTAGAGGGCGCTTTTACATACGGTCCTGTTAAACTCCAAACAGAATGGACGAAGTCTAATTTTGATGGCAAGAGTGCAGCCAATGTTTCATATGATCGTGATATGAAAGCTTATTACGCTGAAGTGTTATGGTTGATTACCGGTGAGTCTTATGCTGATGCATATAAAGGCGGTAAATTTGACCGTATCAAACCGAAAAATGACTTTAATCCAGCAGGTAGTGGTTGGGGTGCTTTAGAAGCTGGTCTTCGCTTCAGCAAATTCGATGCTTCTGATTTCCAACTTGCTGCTATTAACGCTACTGGTACCGGTGTTCTTGCGGCTGGTCAAACTAATGAAGCAGATGCTTGGACAGTTGGTCTTAAATGGTTACCAACAGCAAACTCGCGTTTCTTGTTGAATTATGTTGATACTGACTTTGATACACCAGTTACGATTAATGGCGTGACAGAAAATGGTGAAAAAGCAATCACTATGAGAGCTCAGTTTGACTTCTAAGTTACTTGAAATTTAAGTTGTAATAAGATAAAAATGCTTTAAATCTCCTTTCAAACCCGCTCTAGTAGCGGGTTTTTTTATGGCTCAACATTGTTTTCTGGCAGCAAGATGATTTGGTAACTGTTAACAGGAAAGAGGTTATGAAAATATTTTTTTCAATGGTTTTGTTGTATATATTAGGGTTAAGCACAACTTCTATTGCTGAACAAGTTGAACCAACCAAGCCTTGGATTAAGCCTGAAAAAGAAGGCTGGTATGTAATGCCATTGCTGAATGTGGGGGACAGGGTGGGAAATACTGGCTATCGCATGGTTGGAGTGCCTGATGGTTTGGGTGTGTTGGATAATGGTGATGGTACTCTTTCTATTTTCATGAATCATGAGCTTGCTTCGGATATGGGCAAGTTGCGAGCACATTTTGGTCGAGGTGCCTTTATTTCTCGATGGACGCCGGACATAGCTAAATTAAAAATTGTAGATGGCAGTGACCTGATACGTAAGGTGGCATTGTGGTTTCCAGAAAGGCGCCAGCATGTGATTGCTGCAAGTTATAGTTTTAATCGCCTATGCTCAGCTGATTTAGCTAAACCTGCATCATTTTATGATGCAAAAAGTGGTAAAGGGTTTGATGGTCGCTTGTTTCTAAATGGTGAAGAAGATAGAGCGGGTGGCCGTGCATTTGCGCATGTTGTTACTGGTGAAAAAACCGGTATAAGTTACGAGTTGCCACACCTTGGTAAATTTGCATGGGAAAATGCAGTTGCTAATCCTGGCACTGGTGTTAAGACGGTCGTGATGGGGATGGATGACAGTCCTGGCGGGCAGGTCTATGTTTATGTTGGTGAAAAACGTGACACTGGCAATCCTGTAGAGCTTGCAGGTCTGATCAATGGGAGCCTGTTTGCGTTAAAGGTGGATGGAGGTCGTTTCAAGCTGGCGAGCCTTGGCGATGTCTCAGAAATGAGTGGTGACGAGTTGGAGCAAGCCGGGCGTAAAGCTGGAGCATCTAACTTCATGCGCCCGGAAGATGGTGCGTGGGATGTGAATAATCCTAATATTTTTTACTTTGCTACTACAGATAAAATTGACGGTAGCAGTCAGTTATTCCGATTGGCCTTTGATGATGAGCTGCATCCGGAGCAGGGCGGTGCGATTAGCGTGGTGCTGAATGCGCGCGATATCGGTGCGCAGATGTTCGACAATATTACGGTAGCTGGTGATGGTAAATTGTTGATTGAGGAAGATCCTGGTGATAATTCGCATGCAGCTTCTATCTGGCAGTTTGATCCAGAGACTGGTAAAGCTGACAAGGTGGCGGTAGTGGCGCCGGAACGTTTTATTGATAAGAGTAACCTGCAATTTATGACACAGGATGAAGAAAATTCCGGTATCGTCGAGATTACTGATCTGGTACGCAAAGCACCTTGGGCTAAAGCCGGTCAGCGTCATTTTCTTGGTGTATTGCAAGTACACGCAAAACTTGACGATACTGAGTTGGTGGAGGAAGGTCAGCTATATCTGATTTCGAGTCCATGATGGTGATGATTTAACTGGTATTTTTAAACCATAAAATCTTTTCAAGTGTGTGAAGTGTGTTATTCCATAGTATGGCAGTCAGGTATAATCGCATTCTGAAAATTTAATTCAGGAATCCTGTATGTATAAACACCCCTTACTCGACCGCGATAAAATGACGCCGCAAGAAGCGCTGGATATTTTGATTGAAGGTAACCACCGTTTTACCAACAACTTGTCTGTTAGCAAGGATTTACTTAATCTGGTTAGTTTAACTAAAGATAAGCAGCATCCTTTTGCGTCGGTGTTAAGTTGCAGTGATTCGCGTGCGCCTGTTGAGATGTTGTTCGATCAGGCGCTGGGAGATGTATTCAGTGTGCGCCTAGCAGGTAATATTGCTTCAGATAAATGTATAGGTAGCTTGGAATTCAGCTCTAAATATTTGGATAGCAAGCTGGTTGTCGTGCTGGGGCATACTGATTGCGGTGCAGTAAAAGCGGCATGTGATAATTTCAGGGAAGGCCATATCGGTGAGATTATCAATTTAATTCGCCCCGCGGTACGGATGGAGAAAACAATCACAGATCAGCGTAATTCAAGTAATGTGGGTTTTGTTGAGAAAGTGTGCGCCATCAATGTGCAAGTGCAAATTAACGAAATTATCCATAGCAGCGATATTATTCAAGATATGCTCGCAGCCAAGCAAATAGGCATGGTAGGTGGCATATACAATCTGGCAACGGGGGAAGTGCACTTTCTGCCTGAGACCTTGATGTTATAAAGTTGCAAAATTGCATGTGGGGCTGAATTATATATCTCAATGTATAATTCAGCCTTTCACGTTTAATCCCGTGTATCGAACTATTCTGAAAGTTAATATGAGTCATAGGCAAGACACCAGTACATTGTTACGTACACTCAAGTTCTATATGAATCCGAATGATGGTCGTTATGAAGACCTGGTCAAGGGTAGTATCACTAAAAATGTAGTGAAAGACTTAACCGCTGGCCTAGTCGTGGCAATGGTGGCGATCCCACTGGCAATGGGGTTTGCGATGGCAAGCGGTCTGCGCCCGGAGCAGGGTATTGTAGGCGGCGCGGTTGCCGGTTTATTGGGTGCTCTATTCGGTGGCAGCAAGTATCAGGTATATGGTCCAACAGCCGCGTATATTCCTATTATTGCAGGTTTGATGGCAACCTATAATCATAGTTTTTTAGTGTTGGCTTCTGTATTGGCGGGCGTGATTCTCATGTTTACCGGCTTGCTTAAAAAAGGCAAGGTTGTGACTCTGGTACCGCATTCTATCGTTGTTGGTTTTACTATTGGCATTGCGGTAGTGATTGCATTTTCCCAGCTGGGAGAAGTGTTTGGTTTTAAAGAAAAAATTGGCTATGACTTTATTGGTCAGATTCAGAAAACCATTGCTTACATTGGCGACATGAATGTTTATGCGCTTATCGTTTCCTTGGCTACCTTTGCAATCTGCAAGGTGCTGATCAGAATTTCTACGTTCATTCCTGCACCTGTATTCGGGTTGGGGCTTGGCTGGTTGGCCGCCGCAACTTTCTGGAAAGACAAAGGTTTGGTGCTGATTAAGGATAAGTACGGCAGTATTCCAACGGATTTTTGGACTATCACCATGCCAGCTTTGCCAGACATGACTACGAGTGTGGTTTTATTTGATTTACTTTACTTTGCAGTGGCGATCTATTTTGTAGCGGCTATTGAGAGCCTGCTCTGCAGCCGTATGGCTGACCGTATGGCAAATAATACGGGTGTGCCTTACAACCCTAATAAAGAACTATGGGGTCAAGGCTTGGTGAATATATTTACGCCATTGTTTAACGGCTTTCCGCATACAGGTGCATTAGCCAGAACGGCGGTAAATATTAGATTAGGTGCCGTTTCTCCGCTGGCAGGAGTTGCAAAATTCACGTTTAAATTGCTGTTAGCTGCTTATTTGGCAACTTATTTAGAGCAAGTGCCAATGGCCTGTATCGGCGGTATATTGCTTTATGTGGCATCAGGCATGGTGAAGTGGAAAGAGATCGAAGAAGTGATTGAGATGAAAAGTAAGTTTCACTTCTGGCTGATGATATATACAGCAGTAATGGTGCCTTTTACTGGTTTTTTAACAGCAGTATTGAGTGCCATCGCAATATTTGTTGTTGCAGTGTTACTGAAAAAAGTGCCGTTGCATCATAAGAAGGAAGAGACGGTTGAGCTTGATCTGGCTGAGGCCAACTAGTTTTTAACCGATGTTTTTTGAATAAAGGCGTGATAAATCACGCCTTTTGTGTTTTTAGCGGTGGCCTTCTTTAGCCATGTTGATGCTGTATTTAGGTATCTCAATTACTAAATCTTCAGTGCCAATAACTGCCTGACATGATAGACGTGAGTTCGGTTCCAGACCCCATGCCTTATCCAGCAAGTCATCTTCCTGATCTGACGAAGCATTTAATGATTTAAACCCTTCACGCACAATCACATGACAGGTTGTGCATGCGCAAGCCTGATCACAGGCATGGTCGATGTCAATGTGATTATTTAGCAGCGTATCGCAAACTGATTCGCCAGTTTTGGCCTCAATTGCGGCGCCTTCAGGGCACAGTTCAACGTGTGGCAGTATGATAATTTGTGGCATTTTTACATTTCCAAAGAGTTAATAGCTTTACCACTGAGCGCATCGCTCACACTTGCATTCATACGCGCTGCGGCAAAAGTCTCAGTGGCATGGTTGAGCGCGTCAACTGCCTGATTGATTGCCGTTGCATCATCTGCAGCGGCAATGGTTTGTAAACGGTTTACTTCAGCTTTAATCACATTTTGTTCAGCTTCGCTGATCAGGCCGCCATCTGCTGCCAGTGCGGCATTGACTGAACTAATGATGGCACCGGCGCTCACGCGGGCCTCAGCCAGCATACGCGCTTTTTTATCTTGTTCCGCACTGCTGAAAGAGGCTTTTAGCATGGTGGTGATTTCATCCTCAGTCAGGCCGTATGATGGCTTGACTTCAATGTGTGCTTCAACGCCGGTACTTTGCTCGCGCGCTGAAACCGAGAGCAGCCCGTCAGCATCCACGGTAAAGGTAACGCGAATGCGTGCCGCACCGGCAGCCATAGGCGGGATGCCGCGCAACACGAACTGTGCCAGTGAACGGCAATCGCTTACCAGTTCACGTTCGCCCTGTACCACATGGATGCTCATCGCGGTTTGGCCATCTTTATAGGTGGTAAATTCCTGTGCTCTGGCGATAGGCAGGGTGCTGTTGCGGTGAATCACTTTTTCTACCAGGCCGCCCATTGTTTCCAGTCCTAAAGACAATGGCGTAACATCCAGCAGCAGCAAATCTTCGCCATTCTTGTTGCCAACCAGTATATTGGCCTGAATCGCGGCGCCAAGTGCCACTACTTTATCCGGGTCTAAATTTGTAAGTGGTTCTTGTTTGAAGTAGTCTTTAACCGCGTGTTGAATATGCGGCATGCGCGTTGCGCCGCCTACCAGTACCACACCGTCAATTTCTTCAATCGCCAGGTTTGCATCGCGCATGGCTTTGCGGGTAGGGGCTAATGTTTTAGCTACCAGATGCTGGGTTATTTCTATAAGCTGATCCGCAGTCAGGGTGACATCCACCAGTGTGCCATTGCTTAAACGGCATACAATTTGTGCCTCAAAATTTTCGGTCAGCCACTCTTTAGCCTGCCGTGCTTTGGTTAGTAATAACCGCGTATCGCCTTCAGTCAGTGGTGCGAAGTTAGTGGTGATTTCGCGTACTTTATCCAGCACCCAGCAGTAGATGCGATGATCAAAATCATCACCGCCAAGCGCTGAGTCGCCATTGGTGGCAAGTACTTCAAACACACCTTTTGATAAATGCAGGATAGATATATCAAAAGTGCCGCCGCCCAAGTCGTAAATCACAAAATTGCCTTCAGAAGCATTATCCAATCCATAGGCAACCGCTGCAGCGGTTGGCTCGTTAAGCAGGCGTAATACATTTAGGCCGGCCAGGCGTGCAGCGTCTTTGGTGGCTTGACGTTGCGCATCGTCAAAGTAGGCGGGTACGGTAATTACAGCGCCAATCAATTCACCACCGAGTGACTTTTCTGCGCGAGCCTTAAGGGATTTTAGAATCTCCGCTGAGATTTCAACCGGGCTTTTCAGGCCAGCGCGTGTTTCAATCTGTAGTACTTTGGCAGCTTGTGCTTCTGTACTCGATACGAATTTATAAGGGATGTGCGCCCTGTCGGCAATGTCATTAATGCTGCGTCCCATAAAGCGTTTAACTGAAACAATGGTATTGGTCGGGTCTATGCTTTGTTGCGCCTGTGCTTCGTGGCCGACAATTACTGCGCCATCGGGCGTATAGCGAACCACCGATGGTAATAGGGCATGGCCATGGTCATCCTGCAATACGGTACTCATCGCGCTACGCACGGTGGCAACCAGTGAGTTGGTTGTGCCTAAGTCTATGCCTACTGCCAGTTTATGCTGGTGAGGTGCGGCACTCATGCCAGGTTCGGAAATTTGGAGTAATGCCATATTGTTTAATTGTTCTATTCTTACGTTTTAACCAGTTTTACGTTTTAACCAATCGGCTTATTGTTTAGCCGTTATGCTAGTCTAAATACTCTATCGCCTGCTGTATATCTGTACATACTTTATCAATAAAAATCAGCTTGCGTGTGACTTCAGTCGCTGCTGCGTAATCATTTTTCATATCGAATAAATCGGCAAGTTCGCTTTCAAGTACTTTGGCTTCAGCGCGCAATGTGCTGTGCAGGTTCTCAAGTGCGGCAATATCTTTCGCGGTTTTTGCATCTTCCATCAGTTCGCGCCATTCCATCTGCTGCATTAAAAAATCCATTGGCAATGCAGTATTGGTGTCAGCGATGGCATCTATGCCATGTTTTTCCAGCAGGTATTTTGCACGGCGCGCAGCATTTCTTAAAGTGGTGTAAGCCTCGTTCGATAGTGTCGACAGTTGCATGGATGCCAGTTTTTCAGCCGCAGTGGCACTGACAAAACGATCAGGGTGGCTGGCTGACTGTATTTTTCGAAAGTTAGCTTCGAGTAGTTTTGTGTCTATATCAAACTGCTCGGGTAGGGCAAACAGTTGGAAATAATCATTTTGAGCGCTAGACATGCTAAGACGACTTAAACCGTAAAGCTCTCACCGCAACCGCACTCATCCTTGACGTTAGGATTGTTGAACTTAAAGCCCTCGTTCAAGCCTTCTTTGGTAAAGTCGAGTTCTGTGCCGTCGATATAAACCAGACTTTTCGGATCAACAATCACTTTAATGCCGTGGCTTTCAAATGCGATATCTTCAGGCTGCATGTCATCTACGAATTCGAGCGTATAAGCCATACCGGAACAGCCTGTGGTTTTAACACCCAGGCGCAGGCCGATGCCTTTGCCACGATTGGCAAGGAATTTTTCTATGCGGCTGGCCGCAGTATCTGTCAGTGTAATTGCCATATTGAATTCTCGTTTAAGCGCTTTCTTTCGCGGCCTGTTTAGCTCTAATGTCAGCAACAGCTGCCTTGATTGCATCTTCAGCCAATACTGAGCAGTGGATTTTTACCGGCGGCAAAGCGAGTTCTTCTGCGATTTCAGAGTTCTTGATCGCGTAAGCCTCTTCAATGGTTCTGCCTTTAAGCCATTCTGTTACCAGTGAGCTTGAGGCGATTGCTGAGCCGCAGCCATAGGTCTTGAATTTTGCATCTTCAATAATGCCGTTATCATTGACCTTAATCATGAGCTTCATCACATCGCCACATGCCGGTGCGCCTACCATGCCGGTACCAACCTGCGGGTCGTTTTTGTCTAAAGAACCTACGTTACGCGGGTTTTCGTAGTGGTCTAAAACTTTGTCTGAATATGCCATTTTACTTCTCCTGTGTACGTTTGAAATACATCGCAAACTCGGCATTGATTTTGCTTCGCCGTACTATATGTACTGTTTTCAGCTTGTCGCCTTGATCTTGCTTCTTATTTCAAACGTTTGTTTCATTTCAAATCTTACTCAAAACTCAGTGATTTGTTCGTTTGGCTAGGCAGTTGGTGGCGACATTTAGTTTTCTAAATGAGCCGCCAGCTAACAACGCCAAGCGGACAAAGAATGAGTTTTTAATGGGCTGCCCATTCGACTTTGGTGAGATCGACACCATCTTTAAACATTTCCCAAAGCGGAGACAGTTCTCTCAGCTTGCCAATCTTGTTCTTCAATAGATCAATCGTGTAATCAATGTCTTCTTCAGTAGTGAAGCGGCCAATTGAGAAACGAATCGAGCTGTGTGCCAGTTCATCGCTACGGCCTAAAGCGCGCAGTACATAGCTAGGCTCCAGGCTGGCAGATGTACAGGCAGAGCCGCTTGATACCGCAATACCTTTTACTGCCATGATCAAAGATTCACCCTCAACATAGTTAAAGCTGATGTTCAAGTTGTGTGGCACGCGCTGTTCCAGATCACCGTTCACATATACTTCTTCAATGTTTTGCAGGCCATGTAATAGTTTGTCACGCAAGAAACGGATACGTTCGTTTTCGGTGTCCATTTCTTCACGCGCGATGCGGAATGCTTCGCCCATGCCTACGATCTGGTGCGTTGCCAATGTGCCGGAACGCATGCCGCGCTCATGGCCACCACCGTGCATCTGTGCTTCAATACGGATACGCGGTTTACGGCGTACATATAATGCGCCGATACCTTTGGGGCCATAGGTTTTATGTGCGCTGAAACTCATCAGGTCAACCGGCAGTTTTTCCAGATTGATATGTACTTTGCCGGTAGCCTGTGCCGCATCTACGTGGAAAATGATATTGTTTTCACGGCAGATGTTGCCGATTGCTGTAACGTCTTGAATCACACCGATTTCATTGTTAACCAACATTACGGATGCTAACACTGTGTCTGGGCGAATCGCTGCCTTGAATTTTTCCAGATCCAGCAAGCCGTTTGGTTCAGGCTGTAAATAGGTTGCTTCAAAGCCTTGGCGTTCCAGTTCGCGCACAGTATCAATTACTGCTTTATGCTCGGTTTGAACCGTAATGATGTGCTTGCCTTTGGCTGAGTAAAAGTTTGCAGCACCTTTAATGGCCAAGTTGTTGGATTCAGTTGCACCGGATGTCCATACAATCTCGCGCGGGTCTGCGCCTACCAGTTTTGCAACTTCTTCACGTGCATTTTCAACTGCTTTTTCAGCAGTCCAACCGTAAGGGTGGCTGCGTGACGCCGGATTGCCGAAGTCTTCCGTGATAAATGGAATCATTTTGGCGGCCACACGTGGATCCACAGGTGTGGTCGCTGAGTAATCCAAATAGATTGGATGACCATCATCGTGATTCTTTAAAACTGGTATTTCTATTACTGATGCTGACATTGTGTTCATTATCCTTGCAATTTTAAATAATGTTTTCTAGTAATCGTATCTTAAACTTACCGGTGTATCAGCTTTATGCGGCAATGCCGCTAAGTTGTTTCAATCTTAAAATCTCGTTGTTAAGTGTCTCCAAAAGGTTGGACACTTGTTCTGCTGTATTGTGCCCGCCAAAACTTACGCGCACTGCACCGCGCGCTAAGTCGGGTGCAACACCCATTGCCAACAACACATGGCTTGGCTCGCTACTGTCGCTGGAACAGGCCGACCCACTGGCAACAGCAAAACCTTTACGATCCAGTGCCATCACCAGAGTTTCACCTTCAATACCATCTACCGCAAAAAAACTGGTGTTTGGTATACGAGCCACCTTATTGCTGAATATTATTACGCCTAATGAGCTCAAGCCCCGTTCAAACTGGTTACGTAATGTTCTGGTATGGTCAGCAAAGCTGTTCAGGTTTGATTTGGCCAATTCGCACGCTAAACCAAAGCCTACAATCGCTGCGACATTTTCTGTGCCGCTGCGTAAACCGCGTTCCTGCCCACCGCCGTGCAGCAGTGGTTGAATATCTACGCGTTTATCCAGCACCAGTGCTGCCGCACCCTGTGGCCCATGAATCTTATGGCTGGAAATCGTCATTGCATGTACGTTTAAATCCGTAAAATTTAACGCCAACTTGCCTAAACCCTGTACTGCGTCAGTGTGTATAAATGCACCGTTACGTCTAACTTGTTCTGCAATGTCGGCTATATCCTGTATCGCCCCGGTTTCGTTATTAGCCAGCATTACCGATACCAGATTAGTAGGTATTCCCAATAACGTTTGCAGATGAGCTGAATCCAGTTTTCCTTGCTGATCCACCGCGATTACCTGACTTTTAAAGCCATGCTGTTTTAATGCAATTGCAGGACGGCTCACACAGGGATGCTCAATTGCGCTGTATAGAACCTGCGCCGGTGTCTGGTTAGCCGTCATGCCTTTGACTGCAAAATTGTTTGCTTCGGTTCCGGATGCAGTAAATATCACTTGTGACGGATATGCACCGCAAGCCTCTGCCGCCTGTGCTCTGGCATCCTCGATTGCTGCTCGCGCAGCGCGGCCAAATGCATGGCGACTGGTCGGGTTTCCTGTTTGCTCGCACATCCAGGGTAGCATTGCTTCCAGAACTTTGCTGTCTAACGCTGTGGTTGCATTGTGGTCCAAATAAACACTGCTCATATACTGTCGGGCTGCAATTAGCTTTACGCTACTGCCTCACTTTTGCCTATAGCCGCATCTGTCGTGTTGCAGTTGCGCGGTGTAATGGTTATTTTTTGGCCATCTTTTTGTGAGGCTACCATGTCGGCAAGGCTAACACCGGCCAAATACTCCAGTATTTTTGTGTTTAGCGCAGACCATAAATCGTGCGTCATACAACGACCTTCTTCCTTGCAGTTTTCAGTGCCACCACATTGCGTAGCATCAATCTGCTCATCTACCGCATTGATAATTTCAGACACTGAAATATCGGTGCAGGGTTTTGCGATGTTGTAACCGCCGCCTGGGCCGCGAACGCTTTTTACTAACCCCTGACGACGCAGTTTGCTGAATAGTTGTTCGAGATATGAAAGTGAAATGTCCTGACGTTCACTAATGGCTGCAAGTGTCACAGGTTTGTCTTCACCGGTAGCCTGATTTTCGTTTATTGCCAGATCCAGCATGGCGGTTACTGCAAATCGGCCTTTAGTTGTTAAGCGCATAATTTCAAACTTTATAAAATATCAATTGTGATGAGTTGAATTGTAAAATACCTTACAATTTTAGTCAACTATTGTGCGCTGAAGTTCGGCGGGGTTCGTTTACTTGAGATTTTGTGTCTGGAATTTTGTTATTTTGTAGATTTTGTCTGAGTTGCCTGTACATTAAAAGCTTCACCAACTTCCGCGTCTGTTTCGATATCCATGTTTAGTCTGTTGAGTTGCATTTGCAGATCCTGCAAGGCTAAATCCTGCTTTGCGGCGTGATCAAGCAGCGAGTGAATAGCCTTGATCATGGGGTCGTTTTCATCGTTGCCTACAGCGTAGGCTGCGAAACCGATTTTTTGTGCCGTTTTTTCACGCTGCTTGGATTTTTCTTCTTCCAGAATACGCGCAGGTATGCCTACCGCTGTCGCATTGGCAGGTACATCTTTTACAACAACTGCGTTAGAGCCGATCTTTGCACCTTCGCCAATAGTGATAGGCCCTAGTACTTTAGCGCCAGCACCAATTACCACGCCAGATTCCAATGTAGGATGGCGCTTGCCCTTGTTCCAGGACGTACCGCCCAATGTGACGCCATGGTAAAGCGTGCAGTCATCACCAATAACGGCGGTTTCACCAATCACTACGCCCATGCCGTGATCAATGAATACGCGGCGGCCAATAGTGGCGCCGGGGTGGATTTCAATACCGGTCAGCCAGCGACCAAGGTGTGAAAGGAAACGTCCCAGCCAAAAAAAATTAGCTTTCCATAGCCAGTGGCTTAACCTGTGCATGAGTAGGGCATGTACGCCAGGATAAGTGGTTAGAATCTCCCAATGCGTGCGCGCAGCAGGGTCGCGCTCGAACACGATGGATATGTCTTCTTTTATATGATTAAACATTACGTAATTATGCCACAAATCCAATGTTGACTAAAATGCTTGGGATTAGTATTTGGTATGTTTTTTAGGGGTCAACGAAAGGGTTAAAATCCCTCTCAGCAGGTTAACCTCTTCTTTTTCCAGCTTGGCACGTGCATAAATGCGGCGTATGCGCTCACTGAGCTTTTTTGGTGCACTGGGGTTGAGGTAGCCGATTTTTATGAGCGTATCTTCTAAATGTGCGTAAAAACCTTCAAGTGCTTCATTGGTAGCAAGCTCTGGTGCTGCAGTATCAATTTCAAGGGCGCCTTCCAGTATTGCCATGCGGATTTCATAACTCATGACTTGCACTGCTGCTGCAAGATTAAGTGAAGTGTATTCCGGGTTGGCAGGAATCATCGACAGTAACTGGCAGCAATCCAGTTCCGCGTTGGATAATCCGCTCATTTCGGTGCCGAACACAAGCGCGACCGGCTGCTGGATGGCGATAGATGCTGCACGTGCGGCACCATCACGTACATTGACTAATTCATGCGAAATTTGTCTTTTACGCGCACTCATGCCAATAGCGAAGGCGCAGCCGGTGAGCGCTTCAGATAAACTGCTACATACAGTGGCGTTTTCCAGTAAATCGGCTGCGCCGGTGGCCAGTGATGTCGCCTGCGGATCTGGAAAGTGCAGCGGGTTAACCAGATACAGATGTTGTAAACCCATGGTCTTCATGGCGCGTGCGGCAGAGCCGATATTACCGGGGTGGCTGGTTTGGCACAATACGACGCGGATGTTGTTGAAGATGTTTTGTTTATCCAATTGGAAGCCTGACGCAGTAGAAGATTGTTAACACTTGATTTGGTGTTAAGGTCAATAAAAGTTAAAATAGCATTTTATCAGTTCTTTAAGAAAATCTAGTCATGCATCCAATGCTAATCATTGCAGTCAAAGCCGCCCGTGAAGCTGGCCGTATTATTAACCGTGCATCTCAGGATGTTGGGTCACTCAAGGTTCAATCCAAAACCTATAACGATTTTGTGAGCGATGTGGACCGTGCAGCCGAGCAGACGATTATCGACATCCTCAAAGATGCTTATCCTGACCACGGTTTTTTGGGTGAAGAAAGCGGTGAAAGCAATCAGGACGCCGATAACATCTGGATTATCGACCCGTTGGATGGCACTACCAATTTCCTGCATAGCTTTCCGCAGTACTGTATTTCTATCGCATTGCAGCAAAAAGGTGTGCTGACACAGGCGGTGATTTATGACCCGGTGCGTAATGACCTGTTTACTGCGACCAAAGGTCGTGGCGCATTTTTGAATGACAAGCGTATTCGCGTGACCAGCCGCAGCAAATTGCAGGATTCACTGATTTCTACCGGTTTCCCATTCCGTGATTTCACACATCTGGATACTTATCTGGATATGTTGAAAGACATGATCAAGAAGACTACCGGCATCCGTCGTCCGGGTTCAGCAGCGCTGGACTTGGCTTATGTGGCAGCAGGTTGGGTAGACGGTTTCTTCGAAATCAATTTATCAACTTGGGATATTGCTGCCGGTGGTTTGCTGGTGCAGGAAGCTGGCGGTATTGTGGGTGACTTTGAAGGTAATGAAAGCTGGCTGAAAACCGGTAACATCGTTGCCGGTAACCCGAAAGTTTTTGCGCAAATGCTGCAGACTTTAAGCCCGCATTTGACAGAGAGTCTTAAATCACCCAAATAGCCTAGGCAGTTTATAGTTTTTATTCAGTGCCTGCCCATCAGTGGCAGGCACTAAAGTTTTACTCCATATTCCTTTTAAAATCACAACGCTTTGAGCTCAAGTACTCAGGCTAGCAGGTTTGAAAAATTTCTCGGTTTGTTAAGTGTTTTCAATACAGGTCTCAATAGCTCAGTTGTTTTAGAACTCTGTAATTAAACTAAAATGCAAAGACTAGGATACAAAGAAAAAATATGTCCATGATCCAGAGTAATAACGCAAATGCAATAGAGCAGGCTTTTGAGCGCTATACCAGTCAGCACAATTATGCGCCGCAATTCATTGCTGACCTTGTTGCGGAGATTCGGCCACCCAAGTCGCAGCAGACCGATGTTGCCGTAAAGTCGATTCAGGCACTTTGTTATTTACTGCATACTGACCATGAAAAAGCACGCTTGTTGCGCGAAGCCATGTTGCAGTTATTAAGCGAGCACAACCCCATCTCTTTATTTTTAATTTCGCGCCATTCTGTATTCAGCGGATTTTTTTCTGAAATGCGCAGACGTCTATCCCATAAACTGTTGCCAGATGCGATTGATAGCGCCTATTTGGTTGATTTGTTTGCCCTGTTTTTCAACAAGTCAGGTGACGACCTATGGGTGGATGCCGTGCCAGATAGCGTGTGGGCTGAACTCATCACCGCCATGCGATTCGACCTGGCTGATAAAACACTGGCTGCCTCGTGCCAGCAGAACCTGTTTGCTGCGACGCAAGTTTTGTCCTATCGTATTGCTGCACTCGGCCTGGAGCCGGAACTGCTGCGCAATCATCCTGAGCTGGAACAGCATACTTCGCCGTTTGTGATGCAGCAAAGCGAGCTGGCAGAAGTCTTGACGGTACAGGCTGCTGAAGAAGGCAAGATCGATATCAAGCACATTCTGGTGATGCTTGACCAGTGCAAGTCGATTGTAGCCAAGATCAGGCGTAACAGCGCCCAGACCGGTACCAGCATCAACCTTACCCAGTTGCTGCAACGCATATTGAAGCAGGTGGCGCGTCTGGAAGATTTGCTCAATATCCTGAATAATTTTCAGCAGGGTGAGCCGGCAAATACTGAAATCGTACAATTATTCAAAGCGCTGGTGTACAGCGAGTGTCATAAGAATGACCTGCATGAGCATTGGCAGGAGAGCATGGAGATGATAGCGGTGCGCGTGACTGAGAATGCGAGCCGTACCGGCGAGCATTACATCACCGAGAATCGCAACGAGTATTTTGCCCTAATGCGCTCGGCAATGGGGGCGGGGATTATTATCGGCATTATGGCAATGATTAAAATCTTACTGGCACGCCATCACTTTGCCCCGCTTACCGAAGGCATCTTCTTTGCCCTAAATTATGGCTTGGGCTTTATCCTGATCCATATTCTGCATTTCACCGTGGCTACCAAGCAGCCGGCAATGACAGCCGCTGCAATTGCCGCCACCATAGATAATGCCTCGGACAGCAAATCCAAAGAAATGGATAACCTGATTGCCATGATCGCCAACACCATGCGCAGCCAGTTGATTGCGATATTCGGCAATGTGGTTGTTGTGGTGCCCGTCGCCATGTTGCTGGCATGGGCCGCGCTACATTACACCGACCAGCCATTTGTGCCGGCAGACAAGGCGTATCAGTTATTGGCAAGTATCGACCCGGTGCATAGCGGTTCATTGATTTATGCGGCAATTGCCGGCGTATGCCTGTTCTTGTCGGGTTTGATTGCGGGTTACCATGACAATCTGGCGGTTTACAATAAGATTCCACAGCGACTGCGTGCCGTTAAATGGCTGCAGAAACTGCTGGGCTTGCCACGGCTAGATCGCGTTGCCAGTTATGTTGAGAACAATCTGGGTGCATTGGCGGGTAATTTTTACTTTGGCTGCATGTTGGGCGGCATGAGCGCGCTCGGCGTACTGCTTGGGCTGCCGATTGATATCCGGCACATTACGTTTTCTTCGGCATTTGTCGGTTTTGCCAGTGTTAGCCTCGATTTTATGCTGAGTTGGCAGGCAGCTGCTTATGCGGCGCTTGGTCTGGTGCTGATCGGCCTGATTAACCTGGCCGTGAGTTTCGGTCTGGCTCTGTATGTGGCGATGAAATCTCGAAAAGTGCATTTTAATCAGTGGCATACACTGGTAGTGAGTCTGGCAAAAAGACTTAATGAGCACCCGGCCGAATTTATCATGCCGCCTAAAAAAAATAGCGACCTCGAACAGCCCTAAATTACTTTTCGCGCTAAGTTAATACCCAATAATTATTATTTGATACGCATCACTTTTGATAAAGTATTGTTTTTGGCTTGATCGAACATTTAAGGTCAAAGCCCAAGGCAAAATAACGAGGAACTCACATGGCAAACTGGTTTGAAGACAATGCCCAATCGATAGGCAATACTCCCCTGATTAAACTGAACCGCATTACCGATGGCGCAGGTGCCACCGTGCTGGCGAAGATCGAAGGCCGCAACCCGGCTTATTCGGTAAAGTGCCGCATCGGTGCCGCCATGATCTGGGATGCCGAACAGCGCGGCCTGCTCGGCCTGGGAAAAGAGATTGTGGAGCCTACCAGCGGCAATACCGGCATTGCGCTGGCGTTTGTGGCGGCGGCGCGCGGTATTCCGCTCACGCTGACCATGCCGGAAACCATGAGTATTGAGCGCCGCAAACTGCTGGTGGCGTATGGTGCTAAGCTTGTATTGACTGAAGGTGCCAAAGGCATGAGCGGTGCGATTGCCAAGGCGGAAGAAATCGCGGCGTCTGACCCAAACCGTTATGTGCTGCTGCAGCAATTCAAAAATCCGGCAAACCCTGCCATCCATGAAAAAACCACGGGTCCTGAAATCTGGGATGCGACCGATGGCAATGTGGATATTTTTGTCGCCGGCGTAGGTACTGGCGGTACGATTACCGGGGTGTCGCGTTATCTGAAGAACATCAGAGGAAAAAAAGTTTTAACCGTTGCGGTAGAGCCGGCATCCAGTCCAGTGCTTTCACAAAAGCGTGCTGGTGAAGAATTAAAACCGGCACCACACAAAATACAGGGCATAGGCGCCGGCTTTGTGCCGGATACACTGGATCTGTCAGTGGTTGATGACATCGCCCAGGTGAGCAATGAAGAGGCTGTGCTGTATGCGCAGCGTCTGGCACGTGAGGAGGGCATACTTTCCGGAATCTCCTGCGGAGCCGCTACTGCAGTTGCCGTGCGTTATGCCAAGCGTCCGGAAAATGCCGGTAAAACCATAGTAGTCATCCTGCCGGATTCCGGCGAGCGCTATTTAAGCTCGATACTGTTTGAGGGCTTGTTTGATGCGCAGGGCATAGCAGTTTAGTTTCTGGCCTTTGGTTTAAATAAATCCTGACCATGCAGCTTGCTGTAAGCTGCATGGTTTTGTACTTAAAGCGATAAGGTCATCTGATGAGTGTGGAGTTGGTGCTGGTATTTTTAACGCTGGGCGCATTTGTCGGTGTAATGGCAGGTTTGCTCGGTATCGGCGGTGGCGGGATATTGGTGCCGGTGTTAACCAGCATTTTTATTTACCAGGGCTTCGCTATGCACAACATTGTGCATATTGCATTGGGTACATCCATGGCATGCATCATGGTGACTTCCTTTGCCAGCTTACGTGCGCATCATGCAAGGGGCGGCGTGGTCTGGTATCTGGTAAAGTTAATGTCTCCCAGCCTTGTTGTTGGCACGTTTCTGGCTACATTTCTGGCCGCGCAGATTAGTTCCAGGGCATTAGCGATATTTTTCTCCATTTTTATGGCTTATGTCGCCAGCCAGATGTTCCGCAGCAAGCCGGTAGTTGCAAGCACCGGACAGGCCGGCAAAGTTGAGTTGAGCCTGGTTGCGCTCAGCATCGGTGCCATTTCTGCATTGGTGTCTATTGGCGGCGGCTCGCTCAGTGTGCCATATCTAACCTGGCGTAATCTTGATATCAGAAAAGCCATTGGCACTTCAGCTGCGTTAGGTTTTCCAATTGCGGTTACTGGTACCTTGGGTTATTTGATCAATGGCATTATGAGCGGGGCTTCAACCCAATATACTTTGGGTTTTATCTATTGGCCTGCGGTGCTGCTGGTGACTATTACTGGTTTCTTTACAGCGCCTATTGGCGCAGGCTTGACGCAGAAATTACCGGTAAATACATTAAAGAAAATCTTAGGTGTGCTACTGCTGATTTTAAGTATAAAGATGTTGGTCTCTTTGCATTAATAGTCTACTTGGTATTAATACATGATCACGCGTATTAGCTTGCCTTGACTTTCTGGTCTATTAGCTGCAAATGACCGCGATCTGCTGGTGCAGTATTGCTGAATATCTGCTTGATCTCCTGCTCTGTGTACATGCGCTTTGCGATTTGGCCGCAAACAAGCTCGCATAATTCGTAGATGCTGGGGTCTGCTATGCTGTAATAAGCGCAGTTGCCGCGCGACTCCCGTTTCACTAGGTTATATTGGGCAAGTAAAGTCAGATGTTTTGATATGTTGGCTTGCGTGCAGCCTGATATTTCAGTCAGTTGTCCTACATTTTTCTCGCCATCCCGCAGTGCATTCAGCACCCTTAGCCGCATAGGTTCCGCTAGCGCTTTAAAATATTTTGCTACATACTCCAAGGAACGGTCGTTCAATGTGGTCATGCTCTTGATTCCATCAATTATTTGATTGCAGGTTTTATTATACACATATATTTCTATTTGACTATATAACCATATAGTTATATATTGTGTAAAAATTAATAAGCTGCAATATTTTGTAAAAGGAAGAATTCGCTTGATGAGACTATGTAAGCTAATGCTGGTATCGATAGGTATCCTGAATTTTGCGCAGCCTGTATGGGCAGATCGCTTGGCAACCGTAGCGGCAATAGGTTCCAGTCAGGAACAGCTCATTACAACTGAAGGTACAGTTGAAGCGGTAAAGGCGAGTTTATTGGCGCCGCAGGTTTCCGGCAGTATTACTGCTTTAACGGTTAAAGCAGGGGATAGGGTCAGGCGCGGCCAGTTGCTGGTGCGTATCGATACGCGCATGGCATCTCAGCAGGCAATGACCAACCAGGCACAGGTTGCGGCGGCCAGAGCTCAGCTGAGTGCAGCGCGGCAGGAATATGAGCGCAAAAAACGATTGCATGAACAGCAGTATATAAGTCAGGCTGCATTAGAGCGCGCAGAATCAGACTACAAGACTGCAGAAGCGCAAACTAAGGCGCAGCTGGCACAAACCGGTATGGCAGACGTGCAAACCGGACTGCATGTGATTAGCGCACCATACGATGGCATTATTGCCGAAGTCATGACCGAGCAGGGCGACATGGCGATGCCGGGCAAACCGTTACTATCCATATATGACCCAAAAGAATTGCGTATTGTTGTTAACGTACCGCAAAGCCAGATCGCCACTATTAAAAGCGGTGCTGCGGTAAAAGTCATTATCCCGGCTGCAGCTGCTGCTGAACGCTTGTTAACCGCAGGCAGTATCACCATATTGCCGACTGCTGACCAGATAACCAATATGGTAAAGGTGCGTTTGTCACTACCGCTCAATATGATTAGCGTCAGCCCGGGCATGTTTGCACGTGCCATGTTGCCCAGTACGCGTGCAACCCAGCAAGCTCAAATTTATGTACCAGTTTCGGCGGTAATTAAACGCAGTGAATTAACAGCCGTATATGTGGTGGATGCGCAAGGCGAGCCACGGCTCAGGCAGGTTAGGCTTGGGCGTCAGCTGGGTGAAAACATTGAGATAGTCGCCGGTTTGCAGGCGGATGAAAAAGTAGCGCTTGATCCAATTGCTGCGGCAAATTTCAAAACCAAAACGCTCTTGAAAAAATAGCACGTTTAAAAACACAGAGCCTACAAAATGCACGATAAAAATATTGAAAATCCGGCAAGCTTGAATTTAGCAAGCCTGGGCATCTCGGGAAGAATCGCCAGATACTTTCAGACGGCACAGATTACGCCGCTGATTGCGCTAGTGGCTTTGTTGCTGGGGTTGTTTGCCGTGCTGGTCACACCACGCGAGGAAGAGCCGCAGATTAACGTCACTATGGCAAATGTGCTGATTCCATTCCCAGGCGCTTCAGCTAAAAATGTTGAGCAGATGGTGGCCATACCAGCGGAGCAGGTATTGTCACAAATTGCTGATGTTGAGCATGTGACTTCAGTTTCACGCCCCGGTATGGCGATTATTACCGTGCAATATGAAGTTGGTGTTGCGCGTACCGAGGCGCTGGTGCGTCTTTACAATACCATTCAGTCCAATCAGGACTGGCTGCCAAAGAACCTGGGCGTAGGCGAACCCATCGTAAAACCCAAGGGTATTGATGATGTACCTATCCTGACCGCCACGCTCTATACCAAAAACCAGCAGCAAGGCGCTTATGAGCTGGAGCGTGTCGCACATGCGCTGGAGGCCGAGATCAAACATGTTAAAGGCACGCGTGAGGTGGTAACCCATGGTGGGCCAGGACGTGCTGTGAACATAGCGCTAGACCCGGTAAAGATGGCTGCTGCCAATATCACGATTGAGGACATGCGCCGAATACTGCAGTCAGCAAACCTTGGTGCACCATTGGGTGAAGTGATTAGTAGCAATCAGGCTATTGCAGTTGAAGTAGGAAAATACCTTGCTGACGCTAAAGATGTAGCAGAGCTGGTGGTAGGTTTGCATGATGGCCGCCCTGTTTATATGGGTGAAGTTGCCGAGGTTTACGAAGGTCCGCCCCCGGCTGAGCGTTATGTTTGGTATGGTGAAGCCGGCAATAATGTTGAATACCCTGCCGTTACCGTCAGTGTGACCAAAAAGCCCGGGCAAAATGCAGTAGCAGTGGCTGATGCTGTTATCAAGCAGATTGATAGCCTGCGTAACGTGCTGATTCCGTCTGATGTTGAAGTAAAAATCACCAGGAATTACGGCGAAACTGCTAATGAAAAAGCGCAGAAGCTGATACAGAAACTGATTTTTGCAACCTCTGCCGTCGTCGCTCTGGTGCTACTTGCGCTGGGTCGCCGTGAGGCGCTAATTGTCGGTACTGCGGTTGTGCTAACCCTGACAGCGACGCTGTTTGCCTCATGGGCATGGGGTTTTACGCTTAACCGTGTGTCATTGTTTGCCTTGATATTCTCCATTGGCATATTGGTGGATGATGCGATTGTCGTGGTTGAGAATATTCACCGTCACATGAAACTCAATCCAACCGCTACACTGACTGAAATCATCCCTGTTGCAGTAGATGAAGTCGGCGGCCCGACCATACTGGCTACCTTGACAGTGATTGCCGCTTTATTGCCCATGGCTTTTGTAAGCGGCTTGATGGGGCCTTACATGAGTCCTATACCTATCAATGCCAGCATGGGTATGCTGATTTCTCTAGCGGTGGCATTCATTGTTACCCCTTGGCTGTCTCGCATATGGCTGCGCCACACTCAGCATGAAAATGCGCTGACACAAAATATTGCACCTGTATTCTTGAAAATATTTACGCCGTTTTTAAATGAACAAAGCGGCAAAAAGAACAGGCGTAAACTCAGTCTACTTGTACTTGGTCTAATCGTTGTGTCACTCGCTTTGCCGGTGGCGAAGCTCGTAGTGATGAAAATGCTGCCGTTTGATAATAAGTCAGAATTTCAGGTGGTAGTCGACATGCCGGCAGGTACCCCGGCAGAAAAAACAGCAAGCGTACTGCATGCCATGACTGCTTATTTATCAACGGTGCCGGAAGTGACCAATTATCAGGCTTATGTAGGGCTTGCTGCGCCAATAAACTTTAACGGCCTGGTGCGTCAGTATTATTTACGCAGTGGTGGTGAATTTGCTGATATTCAGGTGAATTTGGTGGATAAACATCATCGTGATAAACAAAGCCACGCCATTGCTGCTGCACTAAGGCCTGAGTTGCAGAAAATAGCCAAAAGCATGGGCGCCAACGTGAAAGTGGTGGAAGTGCCGCCAGGACCACCGGTAATTTCACCGATTGTGGCCGAAATTTATGGCCCGGATGATGCGGATAGACTGAAACTGGCAAGGCAGGTGCGGCAAGTGTTTGAACATACGGCAGGCATTGTTGATACCGATGACAGCGGTATTGCTGATGCCAGGAAAATCGAGCTGGTTATCGATAGAAGAAAAGCCTCACTGTTAGGGGTGCCGCAAACAGCGATTGTTGCCACCCTGCGCGCAGGCCTTGCCGGTGAAGATGTGACTCACCTGCATGATGCCAGCAAGTACCCAACCCCAACCAGGCTGCGTTTGCCGATAGCCGAGCAAAGTGATATTGAAAGCCTGCTCAAGCTCACAGTGGCCAGCGTTACGGGTAAACGTGTGCCGATACGTGAGTTGGTGAGTATTGAAAATACCCTGCGTGACCAGCCTATTTACCACAAAGACCTGTTGCCAGTGAATTACGTGATGGGCGATATGGCCGGTAAGCTGGATAGTCCGCTGTATGGTTTGTTCAGCATGCGTAAAGCGGTGGCGGAGATAGCTGTGCCGGGCGGTGGCTCGCTATGTGAGTTCTTTATTAAACAGCCAGATGATAATCAGCGCGGTTATGCGATTAAATGGGATGGCGAATGGCAGGTCACTTATGAGACATTCCGCGATATGGGTGCAGCCTACGCGGTTGGCCTGATACTGATTTACCTACTGGTGGTGGCGCAGTTTGGCTCTTACTTGACGCCGCTCATCATCATGGCGCCAATCCCACTGACAATTATTGGCGTGATGCCTGGGCATGCGCTGTTAGGTGCGCAATTTACCGCGACTTCGATGATAGGCATGATTGCCTTGGCCGGGATTATTGTTAGAAATTCCATACTGCTGGTGGACTTTATCAATCTGGAAGTGGCGACAGGTAAACCGTTTAAAGATGCGGTGGTGAATTCAGCCATTACACGCGCACAGCCTATTATGCTGACTGCATTTTCAGCGATGCTGGGCGCATTTTTTATACTCGATGACCCGATATTTAACGGACTGGCGATTTCATTGATATTTGGTATTTTTGTGTCAACGATGCTGACCTTGCTGGTAATCCCACTGCTGTATTTTGTGGCATATCGCCATAAGTTTGCATAACTGAATTTGATTATTTTAATTAGGAGAAATTAATATGACTTCATGGAAACTTGTTCGGGTGATAGCCGGGTTGCTGATATTGCTGTCACTGGTGCTGGGCATGCAGGAAAGCCCATTGTTTATCAGCCACTACTGGCTCTACTTTACTGCCTTTATTGGTATCAATCTGTTACAAAGTGGCTTTACCGGCTGGTGCCTGATGGAGAATATCATGCGTAAGCTTGGGGTTCCTGCGGGTTGTTAATTATGCTGTTACGCCGTTCAATTAGATTTTCGTTGCTGCTGCTGACCTTGGGTGCCAATCAGGCGCAGGCGTTTGATCTGCTTGAAGCCTGGCAGGCGGCGCGTATGCAGGACCCATCATTTGCGGCGGCGCGGGCCGCGGCGGAAGCCGGTCGCACCAAAAACCTGCAGGCAAGTGCGCTGAAAAGCCCGCAGCTAACGTTGAATGCGGGTGCGGCAGGCGTTAGTAATGACAATAAAATTACTGATGCACGTTTCTCAAACGCACAATTTGTAGGTGGCACCTCCAGCAACAAAGGCACTACGGATTTTCGTACCAAAACCGATGGCGGCCTTGATCTGAACCTGAATCTGCGCGCTGAATATGCGCTGTACGATGCAAGCCGAACCGGCGCGGCCAAGCAACTGAATAAGCAGGCTGAGCTTGCCGAGGTGCAACTGGCGAGTGAATCGCAGCAGCTGATGCAGCGTGTGGCGCAGGCCTATTTTGATACATTGCTTGCGGCTGACGTGCACGCCAACCTTAAAACGCAGCAGAAGGCGGTGGCAGAAGCTCTGGCGAGTGCAAAGGCGCGTTTTAAAGAAGGCGATGTCGCGATTATTGATACGCATGAAACGCAGGCACGTTATGACTTGCTGACTTCGCAAGTGCTGGAGGCCGAAACTAACCTGCAACTCGCGCGCGAGGTATTGGGCGATGTTTCCGGTAATCGCGATGCTCCACTTGCGCCTTTGCCTAACAAGGTGGATTTCCAGCGCTATGTCAGCGGCGATATGCAAAGCTGGCTGGCACGGGCGCAGGTGAATCATCCGCAGGTGCATATGCAGCAATTGCAGCAGGAAATCGCACAGGCTGAAACAGGGAAATTCCAGACCAGGAATTCACCAGTAGTAAATCTGGTAGCACAGGCTGGCGGCGAGCGCTTGCAAGGTTATGGCGGTAATGATGCAGATATTACCAACCGTCAGTTGAGTCTGGGCGTGCAATTGACAGTGCCGCTATATAACGGCGGTATGCGTGATGCGCGTTATCAGGAAGCTGTTGCGCTGGAAGAAAAGGCGCTTAGCCAGACTGATTCAGCACGTCAAAAAGCAGCGCGTGATGCCAGATCGGCATGGATGGCGGTAACTGTAGGCCAAAGTCAGGTCAAGGCATTGGAGCAGGCCGCGCACTCAGCGGAGGTTAAATTAGACTCTACAAAACTGGGGAGAGATGTTGGAGACCGTACCACACTGGACGTGCTGAATTCAGAACAGGAATTACATAACACACGGCTTGCGCTTTCACGCAGCCGCTACCAAGTGCTGCAGGCTTTACTAAATCTTTCTGCAGCAGCAGGTGAACTTGATGAAGCAAGATTGCAGGAGCTTAACCAGATTTTCAGTCAGTAACTTTTAATGAATGGCAGTAACTGCGGCGTGGTTTGGACGGACTAAGCCGATAATATAGGAGAGCTTGAATGGCACATATTGTAATCATGGGGGCAGGTATTGGCGGCATGCCGACTGCTTATGAACTTAAAGCTAAGCTTGGTAACAATCATTGCATCACTGTCGTCAATGCTATTGATTATTTTCAATTTGTACCTTCTAACCCGTGGCTAGCAGTGGGTTGGAGTAAGCGAGAAAAAATCACCTTTCCAATAAGGCCCTACCTTGAGAAAAAAAGCATTAATTTTATTGCCCAGCCAGTTACTAAAATAGATGCAGAACAAAATAGCCTGCAATTGGCTGATGGACAAACACTCAATTATGATTATCTGGTGATTGCTACCGGGCCTAAGTTATCCTTCGATGAAGTAGCAGGTGCTGGGCCACATGGTGGATATACACAGTCGATATGTACTGTAGATCATGCGGAAAAAGCCTGGGGCGCATATCAGGAATTTATAAAAGATCCTGGTCCGGTGATTATTGGCGCTATGCCGGGGGCTAGCTGCTTTGGCCCTGCCTATGAATTTACCTTTATTGTGAATAAGGATTTGCGTAAGAGAAAAATCCGCAACAAGGTACCAATTACCTATATCACCAGCGAGCCGTATATCGGCCATCTGGGTTTGGGCGGCGTGGGTGATTCCAAAGGTATGTTGGAATCCGAATACCGCAATAATGATATTAAATGGATTACCAATGCCAAGGTCACAAAGGTTGAAGCCGATAAAATGTTTGTGACTGAACTTGATATGAATGGCAATGTGGTAAAAGAGCATGAATTGCCGTTCAAGTATTCAATGATGTTACCTGCGTTTAAAGGAGTTGACCCAGTAGCCGGTGTTGAAGGCCTATGTAACCCAAGAGGTTTTGTGTTGATCGATGAACATCAGCGCAGTAAAAAATATCGTAACATTTTTGCGGCAGGCGTGTGTGTTGCAATCCCGCCGGTAGAGGTAACCTCGGTTCCTACCGGGGCGCCAAAAACCGGATATATGATTGAATCTATGGTAACGGCTATCGCCAATAACATTGCAGCTGAATTGAATGGTGAAGCAGCAGATGCCAAGGGTACCTGGAATGCTATCTGCCTTGCTGATATGGGTGACACCGGTGCTGCATTTGTTGCTATTCCGCAAATTCCACCGCGTAATGCCAGTTGGATGAAGAAGGGCAAGTGGGTACATTTCGCCAAGATTGCGTTTGAGAAATACTTTATCTACAAAATGAAAAAAGGCACTTCCGAGCCGATTTATGAAAAATATGTGCTTAAGGCTATGGGTATAGAAAAGTTGGATTAACGCAACTGCAACAGATGATTGATTGGTGTCGGTGGGTTAGAATACGCAGACTTTAGCCTATCTGCGACCACTTGAATGACCAAGATGCAAAATAACAATGACACGGCCGATTTGGCCGTGAACATTGATAACCACACGCCTATGATGCGCCAATATCTGGGTCTTAAAGCACAGCATCCTGACATGCTGCTGTTTTATCGCATGGGTGATTTCTACGAGCTGTTTTTTGAGGATGCTGAAAAAGCCTCCAGATTACTCGGTATCACTCTCACGCAACGTGGCAGCAGCAATGGCCAGCCTATTAAAATGGCCGGTGTACCCTACCATGCGGCAGAGCAGTATCTGGCAAAACTCGCCAAACTAGGCGAAGCGGTTGCAATCTGCGAGCAGGTAGGTGACCCCGCTACAAGCAAAGGTCCGGTAGCGCGCGAAGTGGCGCGTATCTTGACGCCAGGCACACTCACTGATACTGCACTGCTGGATGAATCACGCGACAATCAATTACTCAGCATTTTTCAGTCTGATGGTGTGGTTGGCTTGGCACGTCTGAATTTGGCTTCCGGCAGTTTTATCCTGAGTGAAATTGCGGGTGGTTTATTAGCACAAGAAATCGAGCGTATTGCGCCGAGCGAGATATTATTTGCCGATGATTTTCAGCATACGGCACTTAGTCTGGTCAAGGTTGCCAAGAAGCGTTTAAGTAGCTGGCAGTTCGATTTTGATAGCGCATTCAGCACGCTGACTAAACAATTCAATACCTATGACCTCAACGGCTTTGGCTGTGCGGATTTAAAACCTGCTATCTGCGCCGCCGGTGCGCTGCTGGATTATGTGAAGCATACACAGCGCACAACGCTGCCGCACATCAATGCCATCAGTGTTGAAACCACGAGTGCCTATGTGCAGCTTGACGCCGCGACGCGCCGTAATCTGGAGATTGACATCACGCTGCGCGGCGAGGCATCTCCCACGCTATATTCCTTGCTCAACACCACGCAAACTGCAATGGGCGCACGCCTGTTGCGGCAATGGCTGCATCATCCGCTGCGCGATAGAAACCTGAGTATCAAGCGCCATGAAGCAATTGCTGACCTAATACAAAGCGGGCGTTACGCTGAACTGAAGCAGGCGCTGAAACCAGTGGGTGATATCGAGCGCATCACGGCGCGCGTTGCTTTAAAAACGGCACGGCCGCGCGACCTGTCCGGTCTGGCTGCGAGTTTGCAGCAGTTACCGATTTTGCAGACACTGCTGCAGAATCATACATCTAGCCTATTGCAGACTTTGAGTGAAAATCTGATCGCGCCGCATGCCATCGTTGATTTGCTGACTGCCGCAATTAAGGCAGAGCCCAGCGTGGTGCTGCGCGAGGGTGGCGTAATCGCCGATGGTTACGACGCAGAGCTGGATGAACTGCGTGCGATCCAGACCGACCATGGCGATTTTTTGCTGCAATTTGAAGCGGCAGAAAAAGAACGCACCGGCATCAGCAATCTGAAAGTCGAATACAACAGTGTGCATGGCTTTTATATCGAGATGAGCCGCACGCAAGCCGAAAGCGCACCGGCTGAATACCGCCGCCGCCAGACCCTGAAAAACGTCGAGCGTTTCATTACGCCAGAGCTGAAAGCATTTGAAGACAAAGTGCTGAGCGCAAATGACCGTGCGCTGGCGCGCGAGAAAATGCTGTATGAACAGGTGCTGGAAGCGCTTGGACATTACATTGCCGCGTTGCAGACCAATGCCGGTGCGGTGGCCAGCTTGGATGTGCTGTGCTGCTTTGCCGAGCGTGCGCTTAGTCTGAATTATGTTGCGCCGCAATTTACTACCGAAGCCGGCATTGAGATTGTTAATGGCCGGCATCCCGTTGTAGAAAGAATAAGCGTAGAGCAGATTTCGGTGCAGACTTCCGGTCAGCCATTCATTGCCAATGATGTGGTGCTAAACCCGTACCGCCAGCTGCTGCTGATTACCGGCCCCAACATGGGCGGTAAATCTACCTTTATGCGACAAAACGCATTGATCGTACTGCTGGCGAACTGTGGCTGTTACGTGCCGGCAACTTCCGCCAAGATCGGTGAAATTGACCGTATCATGACGCGTATCGGCGCATCGGATGATTTGGCTGGCGGTAGATCTACATTTATGGTGGAGATGACGGAAACCGCCAACATCCTGCACAATGCCACTGATAAAACATTGGTGCTGCTGGATGAGATCGGGCGCGGTACTTCAACCTTTGATGGTTTAAGTCTGGCCTGGGCGGTAGCTAAGCAGCTACTGGAGAAAAACCGTTCCTACACTTTATTCGCCACGCATTATTTTGAGCTGACACGCATTGTGGATGAGTTTAAATATGCAGCAAATGTGCATCTTGATGCAGTGGAGCATGGCAATAGCATCGTGTTCATGCACAAGGTGGAGGAGGGTGCCGCTAATCAGAGTTACGGTTTGCAGGTGGCGCAGCTGGCGGGCATTCCAAAAAGCGTGGTGAATGCCGCAAAACGAAAACTCATGCAGCTGGAGAATAATCAGGTTGCCGCCAGTTTGGAGCAGCCGGATATGTTTGCGCTGGATACGTTGCCCAAAGAGGTTGAGCCGCACCCGGTGGTGTCTGAGCTGGAAATTATCCAGCCGGATGACCTGACACCAAGGCAGGCACTGGAAATGTTATATAAGCTAAAAAAAATAGCTGCTCAAATTTAAGTAAAACCAGGGTCGTTAAATTAGGGTGGCTAAGCCAGGATTAACAGTCAGCCGCTCTTTTATTTGGCTTTGTTCCCGTCAGGTTTGGTACGGTTTTCTGAGTTGCTTGTTTTTATTTCGCTGACGTTTGTTTCGCTAGGCGTAGCAATTGGTTGTGCTGTGTTGTTATCCGCACTTTCCAAGCTGGAACTTGCCTTGCTTCTTAATCTTTGTGCTTCTGTGATAAGTTTATCGGCAAGCTTATCTTGTTCTTTTTGCTGCATACATTCTTGCTCAATAGCGTTTCTGACTTCTAATGATGAGCCGCGATGGTTGTAGACATCTTTTATAAGAACTTGTGAATATCTGTCATTTGAAGACTCAAGCTGCTGGTCTAAAGTTTTACCAACCTCACGTGCCCACATGATTTTTTTTGCAGCTTCACCGCGTTGTTTGCAGTCAGTATCTATTTTTGCAGGCTGCGAACTGTCAGTGTTTGCAACTTTTGCATTGCTTTTTATAGTTTTATTACTGGCACCAGTACTCATACAAGGGGTATCTTGATAGCTACTGCCGCAGCGATAGAGATTAGCTGCCAGCACCGCCTGTGAGCAAACCAGGAGCACGGCGCCGACAACTGCTTTTAGCGTTAGTAAGTGACTCATATGCATTAAGAGTTAATGCTGCACTCAATTAATGGTGGTGACCACCTGCGCCGTGCACGTGTTGATGTGTAACTTCTTCTTTGTTGGCTTGACGTACGTCAGTGATGGTTGCCGTGAAAATAACACGTTCGCCCGCCCAAGGATGGTTGCCGTCAACCACCACTTTGCCATCAGCGATTTCTGAAACTGTGTACAGAATCACTTCACCTGATTCATCTTCACCTTCAAATTGCATGCCCACTTTTAATTCATCTGCAGGAAAAGCGCTAGCTGGCTCGATTTGCACCAGTTCTTCGTCGTATTCGCCAAAAGCATCAGCAGGCTGTAAATCTACAATCACAACATCGCCCACGTTTTTGCCGTGCATGGCTTCTTCAACTTTAGGGAAAATATTGTCGTAGCCACCATGCAGGTAAGCCACTGGTTCGTTGCTTGATTCAAGCACGTTGCCATCGGAATCTTTTAATTCATAAGTCATTGATACTACGGTGTTCATTGCGATTTGCATGGTAGGTTCCTCAAACAGAGCTTTGCAGGAATAAAGCTCTAAAAAAATAAGTGTAGGATTTTAAACTATATTTTGAATTAGCCTAAATTTTATCTATATGTTTTTTCGTAAAACCATACAAATTTTTTTTAACTTAGTTATTCCCGCCTATCACGCATGAATATATGAACTTTGGCTCATATATTCTACAGACAAGTCAAATACTGGCTTAGCACATATATTCTGCGGTGATGCAAAACTGGTACGTGGGAATGGCGGTTAAATTGATAGGCTATATGGCAGAAGTTGACTAATGATTAACGGACGGCAGGGAAATTCCCAAAGATGACATTAGCACCTATCAAAATATCCCAATAAAGTTTTACTTATGGGCAAGTTTAGACAAGTTTTCTGGATTGGTTTATTTCAGCCATGTTGGTGTGTGTGAATTGGCTAAAATCGTTCAATTCCATTTAGGTGAAACATTTTTATCTTTAAAAAACAACATTTTAGATTGTGGCTTGATTTTTGCGAAGCTAGGCAACGGGTAAGGTGCTTGATAATCAAACCTTAAAGTCAATTAGTCTAATCTTTTGGAATTTAAATGGGAATTACGAATAGTTCTGCTAACGAATTGGTGAATCAATTCTACGTTCATCATCACTCATGGGTATTTAACTTTCTAAGAAGAAAATTAGGTTGCACGCATGAAGCAGCCGATTTAATGCAAGACACCTTTATTAAGGTAATGCTCAAAGATAACCTTAAAGAAGTGACGCAGCCTAGAGCGTACATCACACATATTGCGCATGGCGTGATGGTGAACCACGTCAGAAGAAAAGAAATTGAGAAAGCTTATTTAGAGTGTATAAAACATCAAGCTGAGTCCGAGTATTACTCACCTGAAGCTAAAGCAATTGTATTAGAGACATTATTTCAAATTGATGAGATGCTAGATGGGCTGAGTGCTAAGGTAAAAAAAACATTTCTTTTATCGCAGCTTGAGGGTTTAAGTCACAGTGAAATAGCAAATGAAATGAAGGTCACAGTCAGTTCGGTTCGTAAGTATATTGCTAAAGCATTACTGCACACATTAAAGAAGCGTGATTGATATGGCTGATAAATCAGACAATATGGTTGATGCAGTTGCATGGTACGTAAAATTGACATCAGAAGATGTGAGCAGTGCTGATAAGCAAGCTTGGGCTATATGGGTCAATCAAAGCAAGCAAAATGAAATTGCATGGGAGGAAATAAAAAGTACGCTCAGTAAGTTTCAATCAATTCCATCAGATATAGGTATGTCCATACTTGGCCGAGGAACAAATAAGATTGATTTAAACCGGAGAGCTACGCTCAAGAATTTTGCGTTATTCGTAGCAACTGCATTTCCAACAGGATTGCTGTTGAAAGATAATTTTTTAAGCAATTTTTACTATGATTACTCGACAAAGGTTGGTGAGAGAAAGCAAGTGATGCTATCTGATGGAACACTGTTAGCTCTCAACACCAACAGTGCCGTCACAGTCAATTTAACTTCAACTAAAAGGGTTATAAAACTTCATCAAGGTGAGATGTTGATTACTACGGGGCATGCGATTGGATTGGATAGTCCTTTGTCGATTGAAACACCTGATGGCAACGTTGTTCCGATGGGTACTAGATTTAATGTGAGGAAGTTTAGTGAATTTACGCGAGTGTCACTTTATGAAGGCAAATTAAAAGTGATACCCAAACATAATGATATTCAATACTACATGAATGCTAATGAAGAGCTGGACATGTCCACATTGGGTGTTGTACCAAACATTACCGATCAAAAAATTTCCGATGCATGGCTGAGTGGTTACCTTGAGGTCAATAATCTATCGCTGAAAACATTTATTGACGATATAGCAAGATATCAACATGGCTTATTGGTGTGTCATCCTGATGTGCAAAACATCAAAATTTCAGGTTCATACTCAATTGATGATATCGATGCCTCACTAAATCTTTTGTCACAAACATTCCCAATTAGAGTTCAGCGAGCGACACGCTTTTTAACGATGGTATTACCAGCAACGTAGATATTTACATTTTTTCAAAAAAATATTGTCACTTTTAAATTCTCAATTGGCATACAGACAAGAGCTAATTTTTAGGAGTGTAATATGCAATTCAATGGTAGATATTCTGTTCGTTCAAGTCGTCAATTTAAAAAACGTACTATTAGTATTATCATTTCTTCATTACTTGGTTTCTCTCTGCCCATGTTTGCTGATGCGGCACTAGCCGAAACTGCGACCACTTCAGAATTTAAAAAAGTATATAAAATTAGTGCAGGGCCGTTAGGAAATGCATTAACGTCTTTTGCTTCGCAGTCTGGCGTTGTGCTGTCGTTCGCCCCGAGCCTAACTCAGGGCAAGCAAACGGTTGGCTTAGATGGTGCGTATTCTTTACAAGAAGGATTTGACAGCTTACTACAAGGCAGTGATTTAGTTGTGGTGCGTGGTGATAACAGTGGTTATTTGTTAAAGAAGGTACCGAAAAAGATAGCCAATGGCGATGCTGTACTGCCTGAGGTCACGGTGACTGAAACCTCTGATACGGAATTAGAAAACGATAACACCAAGTATTTGCAAAGAAAAGCCACGTCAACTTCAAGAATCCCACTCACGATTAAAGAGTCGCCCATGACGGTTACTGTCGTCTCTAAAAAGCTAATGGATGAATTTGCAGTACGTGATTTATCAGATGCTGTAAAAGGGGTAGCCTCGGTCACAATGGATAACAAAAACGGTGGTCGCCAGCCCGCTTTGCGTTCCAGAGGCTTTTTGATGGATGACACTAATGCGTTTATGGTCGATGGCCAACCTATGTACGCATTGCTAGATCAACCCATGGAGCTTATGGAATCAGTTGAAGTGTTGCGCGGACCGAGCGGAGTGCAATATGGTCGGGGCCGAGGAAGTGGCATCATTAACCTAATCCGCAAAAGACCAACCGAAGATTCTTTTGTCTCATTAAAAACATCAGGTGGTTCTTGGGATTACAAACAAGTGCAACTCGATGCTGGTGGCCGTGTTGCCGATCACGAAAATTTAGGTTATCGCATCAACATCTCAAAAGAGGACAGTAATAGTTTTAGAGATGATGTCTATCTAAAGAAAGACGTTGTTGGGCTGGTATTTGATGCAAAAGTTAATGATGACTTAAAGATTACATTGTTGGCTGATTATGTGAATCGCGATACACCTTGGGATCTTGGCCAGCAGTGGATAAATGGTAAGCCTGCACCTGGCTTATCAAGAGGTACTTATGACTTTTTGCCTTGGACTGCGATGAATACTAGCAATACCAACTTAGGTTATGAGGTGGATTGGAAATTGAATGAAAGTTGGAAGATAAAGCATTTGTATACGTTCCAAGATTACAATACTGAGCGCCACATTTCTGGTAGGACCGCCTTTAATGCTGCAACTGGGAACTTTACACCGAATGAGTCGCGAGGCGTTACCGATGGCAAAAATCACTCCTTTATCATTGATCTGCTAGGTGATAATACATTTTTTGGCATGCGCCACAGAACGGTGCTAGGGTATCATCATTTAGATTTAGCGTTAGAGACCCGTTCGTCAAACAACCTTACTTATACTGGCGTTGTAAATAATATTTATAACCCAATCAGTGTAGTGCGAAGACCATTGACTATGAGTGCCTTTAAGTCGACTACTGACAGTGTTTATAAGGGTATTTATGCGGAAGACTATATCGGCATATTGCCTGAGTTAAACCTGATGCTCGGTGCAAGATATGACAAGTTTGAAGAGAAAACCGCCACAGCAGCTGCCGTACCTGTTAAAGACTCACGCAAAGATGACAAGGTAACCCCAAGGATAGGTCTGGTGTATACACCAATAGACGCAGTAACGCTTTATGGTAGCTACATGCGTGGCTTTGAACCTGGCGCTCGCGCAGGTCTTACTGTAGCAACAGGTATACCAGCCACTAATGCTGGAGAATTGTTTGACCCACAAGAGAGTGAGCAATATGAGTTAGGTATTAAAACCAGCTTATTAGAGGATAAGTTGGCTATTAATTTTGCTGTGTATGATTTAACCAGATCAAATCAAGTGTTTACTGATTTGGCACTACGGCGCTTCACTTTGATAGGTGAGCAGCGCAGTAAAGGCTTTGAAACTGAAGTTATAGGTCAGATTACACCTGAATGGAGTGTGTCAGCCTCTTACGCTTATCTAGATACTAAGGTCGTTGATGGCGCGAATAAAGGAAAAAATCTTAATCTTGCGCCCAGACATTCCACAAGGCTTTGGACTTCTTATGACTTTAACTATGGGATGTTTAAAGACCTATCGATCTTTGGTGGCGTGTTTAAACAAGGGGACGCGTACGGTGATTTAACCAATTCTTTTGAGGTTGACGGTTATACACGTTTTGATGCTGGCGCAAGCTATAAACATGTATTGGGCCAGAATAAAGCAATATGGCGATTGAATGTCGACAACATTACGGATAGAAAATATTACATGGGCAATAACCAAGCATCGATGTTGCCAGGCACGCCAAGAAGCGCGAGATTGAGTTTGGAGGTTTTATTCTAATGAAGCATCTAAAACTTGCATTCTTCATGTTGATTTTGCTGCCATGTTTGGTGCGTGCAGCAGATGGCCCACTTCCTATTATCAATTTTGAATTGATTGCTGATGCAAGTAGCATCTTTGCAGGAGAAGGCGGTAAATTTAAAGATTTTAATACTGCGCCAGTGGTGGATGGTGAGTCCATTTTCTTTGTAGCAACACGAGAAAATGGACTTACTGGCGTCTTTAGAAATCGATTAGGCGTTACTGACATGCTAGTGAGCTCAAACTCTGACATACCAGAAGGGCTGGGAAAATTTACTAGCTTCGATGGTGCGCCCATGGGATCTGGTGAGCAATTAGTATTTCGCGGTGTAGGTAGCAACAATCAACAAGGTATTTATCATTACGCAAATGGTAAGTTAAATAAGCTTGTAGATACGCATACCCTCATGCCTAACAGCAAGAAAAAGTTTGAATTTTTTAAACGCCCAGTGTTTGACGGTAAAACTGTTGTTTTTGTTGGTCGTGGTTACCTCAAGGCAGATGAAAAGTCTCGCAAATATCAGGGGGCATATCAATACGACATTGAAACAAAAAAGTTAAGTGTTGTTGCTGACTGGACGACAAACCTACCTGATCAATCAGTGCTATTTGGCGACATGGACGATATTACTGTTAGTCATGACCAGATTATTTTGACGGCTTCAGATGTTAACGGAAATACTGGTATTTACGCGAGCCAACATGGAAAGTTGGTAACGATGGTTGATCACTCAACCCCGCTTCCAAATTTTCCAGACTCAACATTTACTGGTTTAAATGATGGTGCTGTTGAGCGTTCTTTTAAAAGTAATAACTTTGCATTTAAGACTACCTCAAAAGATAACAAGCAAAATGGCATCCATGCTTTTATAGATGGCAAAGTAATCACAATCGCCGATAACAAAGCTGAAATGGCTGGTGGTTCTGTAAGCTTTAGTGGATTTGGCAAACCTAATATTTATAATGACCGTGTATTTTTTATTGGTAAAAATCCTCAAGGCCGTTCAAGTATTTATGCTTGGAAAAGTGGCAGTCGTTTCCCAATTGTTCATCCAGATATATTGCTTTCAGGTAAAAAGCCTAAAGATTTTAATCTAAGCCTGGAGTCATCATCTAGTGATGGCCTTGCTTTTCAGGTCTCCTTTGAAGATGGGTCAAGGGCTATTTATAAAGCACATTTAAGAGATGTAATGGGTAAGGTGGTTTTATCAGACACCTTGCACGGTAAAAGTAATGGTTTAGTACAAGGGGGTAATTTTGTTGATGGCGGTGGCTGGACGTTGCTTAACGATAATGATCGTATCGTTTGGAACGTGCCCCCAATGTCTTCTCATGGTTTACTCGAAGTCGACATTAGAAATTTTGACCCAAGAACTCAACTGACGGCTAACAAAAATATATTCCTTGGTTTATGGGGCACGTTATTCAACAATCATGAAAGAATGAACCTGCCAGAAACCGACAATTGGGAATTAAGAGTTGGTAAGGCGCATCAGCAATTTAAGATTGAATATCACGCCAGAGGGTTTGGAAAAGCGAAAGAGTGGGTGCCATTTGATGAACCATTTGATCCCAAGCATACGTATCGTTTTCGTTTTGAGTGGAATAATGGAAGAGTAAGTACTTGGGTAGATGATAAGGTCTTGCACTTTGAAGGATTAAATTACGAGCCCATCGATAAATTTAACTTTTTACATATTGGTACTTCTAGTCATTTTGGTGGGACCGGCACCATAGGGCCGATCTATTCAAACGTGCGTATTATTTCGTTTGATTAAACTTGACCCTCAAGATTAGTTTGGATATTAAGTGGACGAGTAAATGATTGTCACAGAACGTGTACTTGAACATTTGTCGTGGCAATCATCCTCAGTAGCTCAACTTTATTCTAGTAAATTTGAGACTAAGACTAATCAGCAACATCGATTGGTAAAGGTGATGGTTGCTTTCTTTACTATGCTGCTGCATGTAGCAGCTTTTTCTTTGTTGCTAAAAGCGCCGAATCAATCGAACTTGATCCAGCCTGAGATTCCCATACAGGTGAGTTTAATCAAAGCGGAAGAAAATATACCTAATATTCCGCAGGTCGAACCGCAAAAAGTACAACGCAAAATTGTGCCAAAAAAAAGCCAATTGTTGAAAAAAATAATCACTGAACAGCCGTTGATCATGACTGAACCCGTGAATGCGTCTGAAGAGGTAGTTGAAGATGATAAAGATGTCTCAGAATCATTTCAAGTGACTGAAGCTTCAGCAGAAATAGCTGATGCGACAGAACTTCCAGTGTATGAGCCGCCAAAATTTGGTGTGTCCTATCTGAATAACCCGCCACCTGTATACCCAGTAGAAGCAAAGCGAAGGAAGCAACAAGGTGTGGTGATGTTAAGAGTGTTGGTTGCAGCAAATGGTAAACCAGATCAAATGGAAATATCAGAAAGTTCTGGTGTGCAATCGTTAGATAATGCTGCTCTTAATGCAGTGCAGAATTGGACATTTATACCAGCAAAAATTGGCAAGGACGTCATTTCAGCTTATGTGATTGTGCCAATCAGATTTAATCTCGAGAAAAGATAATGGAGTTTAAAATGTTAAACAATTTAACTGGTTATACAGATGGTATCGCATTCATTGCAACTGGGGGTGTTATCTCAATAGCTGTCGCTTTGATATTGCTTTTAATGTCAGTAATGACTTGGTACGTCATCTTACATAAGTGTTATCAACTAATCCGTTTACGATCTCAATTTAAGGAGTACGAAAAGCTATTTTGGAAGTCAGGAAGCTTGGAAAATGGTTTAAGTTTAGCAAAGATCTATCATCATCCCATGTCCGATTTAACCTCAGCAGCAATCAAAGCGGCAATGCATTATCAAGCTCATGAAGCTCAATTTCCTGCTCAAAATTGCAACTATGACGAATTTATTTTACGCGCAATGCGCCAATCATTTAGTAACGCTAGATTTGGATTAGAAAAGGGATTAACAGTTTTGGCAACGGTCGGAAGTATTGCACCTTTCGTCGGATTATTTGGCACAGTTTGGGGTATTTATCATGCTTTAATTAACATTAGCATAAAACAGCAAGCCACACTAGACGCCGTTGCAGGACCGGTGGGTGAGGCATTAATTATGACCGCGATTGGTTTAGCCGTTGCAATACCAGCAGTCCTTGCATATAACCTTATATTAAGGTCGCAACGTGCACTTTATGTTAAGTTGGAGGTATTTAGTAGCCAACTTCATATTTTGTTGACCACAGGCAAGCCGATTGGAAATGAAGAGTATGTAACCTTAGCTACAGTGACACCTTTTAAAATGCAGGAACAAGCATGGGCATTTTAGATTCATCATCTCATTTGCAATCAAATCAACATCAGCCTATGTCGGAAATTAATACGACGCCTTTGGTTGATGTAATGTTAGTGCTTTTAGTCATTTTTATCATTACAGCACCACTATTGCAGCATGCAGTCACAATTCATCTTCCACAGGCAAGTAACCAGCCTTTATTAGAAAAGCCAGAGGTTATTTCACTCTCTTTAGATGAAGCTGGCAATATATATTGGAATGATAAGTTGTTATCTAAACCTGCGTTTATTCAACAACTCAAATTAACAAATATTAACTCCCCATCGCCCGAAATGCACTTGAGAGCAGATGCACAGACGCGCTATCAACTTATTGCTGAAGTTATTTCAGAAATCCAGAACTCAGGTATACACAAGTTGAGCTTCGTTACTTTACCAAATAAGAATTAAATACTTGATACGATAATTATCTGAATAGCCACCAGTTCAATAGATATTACTTAGCCGTTGTGATGAGTGCTAGATTATTATTGTATGGCTGCTTTGTCCCCTTGAATTCAAGCCCACTTAGCTGTCTTTCGCTCTTGATTTATGAATTGTCATATTGTGTCGAAAGTGCTGATTTAAAATGTAAGCTAACAGGAAGTTAAAATTTTAAATTAATCGTGTAAGCCGTTTTGGCGCCACTCTAAAATAAACACAGAACCAATCATGAAATCAGATATTTTAAATTTGTAAAGATTCTTTAAATCTTGTGATGCTTGGTTATTAATCTATCCAGCGTTGCGGCAAACGCCTGGCGGTCGCTCTGGTTAAATGTGGCCGGCCCGCTGATGTCAATGCCGTTGCTGCGTAGCTCTTCCATTAAATTACGCATGGCCAGCCGTTCTTTAATATTGGCAATGGTATAAAGCTCACCGCGCGGGTTCAGTGCATAGCCGCCTTTTTCCACTACCTGTGCGGCAAGCGGAATGTCGGCGGTAATTACCAGATCACCAATATCCATCTCTACAACAATCCTGTTGTCAGCTACATCAAAGCCACTCGGTACTTGCATGGTTTTGATAAAAGCTGATGGCGGGGTGCGTAGAAACTGGTTGGCTACCAGTGTGGTAGTGATTTGTGCCCGGATTGCAGCCCTGAATAAAATTTCTTTAATCACGACCGGGCAGGCATCGGCATCAACCCAGATTTTCATTATTTATAAAAAATTAAATTTTAGATGAGACTGCGCGAATTTAACCAGATGATGATTAGTGATCGCGCATATTTTTAGCGACCTCTGCCGCCGCTTCTATGCTGGCTGCCCGGGCTGCCTGACGGTCTGTTTGCGCCGCCCTTAAAACCGCCGCCATTCGGACGGGCTGGATTGGTGCCTGAATTGCTGCGCGGCCTGTTACCGTGGCTTGGTGCTGTTGGTGAAAACAGCGCCGGCTGTGGCATGGCTTGGTGTCTGGCGGCTTCTGACATCGGCTTGTTTTGTGATGTTGTTGGCTTGTTTTGCGGTACTGGTTTGTTTTGAGATTTTGGCGCGCCATTTGCAGCTTGACTGTTATTCTGCGGTTTACGTTTCTGGCCGTGCTGCGGACGTGGTGCGCGTGGCGCCTCTGGTTCTGGGTTGGCGTTTGGCGTAAAGCCTTCAACCTGCACTCTTGGAATCTCGCGCTTGATCAGTTTTTCAATATCCTTGAGCAATTTGAGTTCTTCACGATCTACCAGAGATACGGCGGCGCCGCTGCTGCCTGCGCGACCGGTACGGCCAATGCGGTGCACGTAATCTTCTGGTACGTTTGGTAATTCAAAGTTCACTACTTGCGGTAGTTGGTCAATATCCAGGCCACGTGCGGCAATGTCGGTCGCTACCAGTACGCGTACGCTGCCATCTTTAAAGTTGGCAAGTGCCTTGGTGCGTGCGCCCTGACTTTTATTGCCATGAATGGCTGCTGCTTCAATGCCGTCTTTGACCAGTTTCTCTGCCAGGCGGTTGGCACCGTGTTTGGTACGCGTAAATATCAGCACCTGTTTCCAGTCGTTTGTTTTAACCAGATGGCTGACCAGATCGCGTTTATGCGCTTGCGGCACCATGTGTACGGTTTGCTCTACCAGCTCAGATGCCGTATTGCGGCGTGCTACTTCAACAAAGCCCGGATTGCGTAACAAGCCATCGGCCAATGTCTTGATTTCATCTGAAAATGTTGCTGAGAACAGCAGGTTCTGGCGTTGCTTAGGCAGCATGGCCAGAATTTTTTTAATGTCACGGATAAAGCCCATATCCAGCATGCGGTCGGCTTCATCCAGTACCAGAATCTCCACACCGGATAAATCAATGGTTTTTTGTCCTGCGTGATCTAGCAATCGCCCCGGCGTTGCTACCAGAATATCCAGCGGTTTTTTCAGGCGTGAGATCTGTGGGTTGATATTCACACCGCCGAAAATCACGGTAGAAGTGAGCGGTAAGTGTTTGCCGTAAACTTTTACTGACTCTTCAATCTGCGCGGCAAGTTCACGTGTCGGCGTCAGCATCAGGCAGCGTGGGCGGCCTTTGGCAATATCTGCAAGCGGCTTTTGGCTTAATAGATGCAGGATAGGTAAAGTAAAACCGGCGGTTTTACCGGTGCCGGTTTGAGCACCTGCCAGCAGGTCGCCGCCGTTCAGCACTAGCGGAATCGCTTTTGCCTGTATCGGTGTTGGGTTGGTGTAACCGGTGTCGCTAATGGCGCGTAAAATCGGTTCGCTTAAGCCTAGCTCGTTAAAGTTAAGCGTGCTTTTTTCAATAGTAAGATCCGGTTTGATCTCTTCGGGTTTAACGCCATCAATAGGCAAGTTTGTTTCAATAATTTGTGTAGTCAAGGTAATGCTCCAGCTAATGTTTAAGCCGACCCATTACTTTATTTGAAGCAACACCAATCGAGGTCTAGGCATGAGTAGTTATATTCAGTATGAGATACATGAAGATAAGCAAAGTAAGAGACCGCTACGCTGATTGGTTGGCGTAGGGTAAATGAATTGCTGTGGATTATACGGAAGATTGCGATTAAAGCCAGCAATACTTTTTAATAATTTTTATTAAGTGATTGAAGCAAAAGAATTTCTCTAAACCATGGGTTGATTTGCCGGGTTAATTTGTTGTGTGTAGATGTCGCCATACCCAAGGAGGTATAGGGCTATCGCCGCTCCAAAGCCCGATTCTTTTTTCGCGGGCAATTGCAGCAGCATTTTTAATGACTGGGTCATTAGAGTATTTTTCGTTATGCCAGGCATAGCCATTTTGAACCAGGTATAAGCTGACATCGGTTTGATTGCATTGCAGGCGGCCTAAATGGCGGTCATATTTATCTTTGCCATGAAACTCAACGTTTACGCTGATGCTGTCACCTTTGCACAGTTTGCTTAAAGCGCGCCGTGATTTTTGACCGTACTCCTGATTGCGCTCTGGTGCGTCAATGTCGGTTAAGCGTAATATAAATTTTCCATTAGCGTTTTTCAGCTCCACTGTGTCGCCATCGTACACCTTGGTCACCATGTATAAATCATGGGCTAGGGCTTGCATGCTTACTGAAAATAGTAAACATGCAAGTGCGTAGCATATCAATGGCATTTAGTGATGATGTGAATGTTCATGACCGTGCTCGCGGTCTAGCAGACTATAGTAGTTTGATGGTTCAAGTACGGTGGGGATCGGTTCTGCATCGGTATGAGGGTGGTCTTTACTGTAATGCAAGCCGCGGCTTTCCTTGCGCTCCATTGCACTTCTTACGATAAGTTCTGCTACTTGCAGCAAGTTGCGCAATTCAATCAGGTCGTTGCTGATCTTGAAGTTACTGTAAAACTCATGCACTTCATCACGCAGCATATGAATGCGGTGCAGGGCGCGGCTCAGGCGTTTGTCGGTGCGTACGATACCAACATAGTTCCACATGGAGCGACGCAGTTCGTCCCAGGTGTGGGTGATCAGCACTTCTTCATCTGCATCGGTTACGCGGCTTTCATCCCAGTAAGGTAGTGTGGGAATTAGTCGCTCAGGCTGAGCCAGAATGTCTTCAGCGGCAGACTGACCAAACACCAGACATTCGAGCAGTGAGTTGCTGGCCAAGCGGTTAGCGCCGTGTAAGCCGGTGCAGGCGGTTTCGCCAATTGCATAAAGGTGGTTGATGTCAGTGCGACCTACATCATCCGTCATTACGCCACCGCACATGAAGTGTACAGCCGGTACCACCGGAATCGGCGTTTTGCTGATGTCTATGCCCAGTTCCAGGCAGCGGCGATAGATGTTGGGGAAGTGATCTTGAATAAACTCTAAAGATTTATGCGAGATATCCACATACACGCAGTCGAGACCTCGTTTTTTCATTTCAAAGTCAATTGCACGTGCCACCACATCGCGTGGTGCCAGTTCGGCGCGGGGGTCGTGCTCGGGCATGAATCTGGTACCGTCAGGCAGCTTTAATATACCGCCTTCGCCACGCACCACTTCCGAGATTAAGAATGATTTTGCATGCGGGTGGTATAGGCAGGTTGGGTGGAACTGGATGAATTCCATATTGGCAACGCGGCAGCCGGCGCGCCAAGCCATTGCCATGCCATCGCCGGTGCTAATGTCAGGATTGGTCGTGTATAAATAAACCTTACCTGCGCCGCCGGTAGCCAACACAGTATTTTGGGCGCCTATGGTGATGACCTTGCCGGTGGTGTTGTCCAGCACATAAGCACCAAGGCAGGCGTTGCTGTTAAATGAATCTGTATCTTTGTTTTTTACTTTTTTTGTTGTGATCAGGTCTACTGCAATGTGATTTTCCATCAGCGTGATGTTGGGATGCTGCCTTACTTTTTCTGCCAGCGTTACCTGCACCTCATGCCCTGTAGCATCCGCTGCGTGGATAACGCGGCGATGACTGTGGCCGCCTTCACGGGTTAAATGGTAGCCGCTGTCATCTTCTTCGCGGGTAAAGTGCACGCCTTGCTGAATTAGCCATTCGATGGTTTCCTTGCCGTGCTCTACTACTTTTTTGGTCACTGCGGCATCACATAAGCCCGCGCCGGCCGTTAAAGTGTCCTGAATATGCGCTTCAATCGAGTCCTCATCGTTCAATACCGCTGCAATACCACCTTGCGCCCAGTTGCTTGCCGAGTCATTGATTGTACGTTTGCTTACCAGGCATATTTTTTTGTCGGCGGCAGTGCGCAATGCAAGAGATAAGCCTGCAAGGCCGCTGCCAATAATCAGAACATCGAATTGCTGCATAGTTTTTAATGAGTTAGGTGTAGGTGATGTGAATGCTTAGGAACTATTGAGAGTGTATCGCGGTCATTGTAAAAGGCAATAGCAATATAGTGTAGTAGAAATGCCAAAGTATGCGCTTAACTGATTAATGAGTAATGATAGTGAGGGGATAAGTAATGATGCAGCCCGGTAAGATACAACAATTTACGCAATTAAGCTTTATTCAGCCTACATCGCAAGGGTATACTAGCGAAGGCAGTCGGCACGATAATAAAATACAACAAAACAAAACTGAGTCTAGAGGAAATCTAACGGCAGTGGCTATTACTCCCCCACCTGGCAATCGTGAGATAGATCATGAGCTTGTGCTGCGTGCACAGCGTGGTGATAAGCGCGCTTTCGGTTTGCTGGTGGATAAATATCAACGCAAATTAGGTCGGCTGTTATCCAGAATGATACGTGACCAGTCAGAAATCGAAGACGTGGTGCAAGAGTCCTTCATCAAAGCCTACCGGGCTTTACCAAATTTCCGTGGCGATAGCGCTTTTTATACATGGCTTTATCGCATCGGCATCAATACCGCAAAAAACTATCTGGTTTCAATGGGGCGCAGGCCAACTGTGAGTACTGATATTGAAATCGACGATGCTGAGAATTTTGAAGACGGCGGCGAGTTACGTACCACAGAAACGCCGGAATCATCCCTGATGACCAAGCAGATTGCACAGACGGTGAACGATACTGTTGAAAGCCTGCCTGAAGAGTTGCGCACAGCAATTACATTGCGTGAGATTGAAGGTTTGAGTTATGAGGAAATCGCAATCATCATGGCTTGCCCGATAGGCACTGTGCGTTCTCGTATTTTCAGGGCGCGCGAAACCATAGCCTTGAAGTTGAGGCCATTGTTGGATACGCCCGATAATAAGCGCTGGTAAGCAGGCGTTACTGAAGAATATGTATGGGAGATAGTTAAGTGTTAGGAGTGGATAATGAGTGAGCAAATATCAGCACTAATGGATGATGAGGTTGCTGTAGAAGATGCAGCGCATCTGTTTGATGCAATGCAGTCAAGCAGGCAGGCTGCTGAGGCTTGGAGCCAGTATCATTTAATAGGTGATGCTATGCGTAGCGATACCGTTTTAAGTGTAAATTTCAAGCAAAACTTAATGCACAGGCTTGATCTTGAACCTACTGTGCTTGCGCCTAAATCAGCGCATGTTCATAGTGAGAAAATAGCAGAGTTGAAAGATAAGCTGCCGGTTAAGTGGGCTATGGCGGCTTCTTTCGCAGCAGTGATGGCGGTAGGTTGGATGGCATTGCAGCAACAGGCGCAACCTGGCAATGGTGCTCCAGCAATTGAGATGGCGCAGGCTGAGGTTATGGAGCAGGCAATACCAAATGAGTATCTGACAGCACATCAATCATCAGCGCCATCAACCAGTTCCTACTATATTCAATCAGTGAGTTACGCGGAGTGATGTTAATGAAGCATTTTGTCCTGGCTAGAGGTTTTGCCAGTGCAACACTGATTGCGATTTTGTTGTTGAGTTTGCATGTGCAGGCTTCTGAAGAAGATTCGTGGCAAGTTCTGCAAAAAGCTGCTGTTGCAGCACGCGCCTTGAGCTATAAAGGCATATTTGTTTGCCAGAGCGGCAAGCAAACAAAGTCGGTAGAAATCACCCACATGTATGACGGAAAAAATGAGTTTGCGCGCAATGTGATTCTTGATGGCTCACCGCGTGAAGTGCTCAGTCAAAGTGGTAATGTTGTTATCTATAACCCGCGTAACGAAAAAATTATCATTGAAAAGCGTCGTGGGCAGAATATGTTTCCCGCTGTGCTGCCTATGAATCTGGATTCGGTTAAAGACAGCTATTTATTGCATAGTGAAAATGACGAGCGTGTGGCCGGAAGGCAGGCGCAGGTTTTGGTGTTAGAGCCAAAAGATGGCTTGCGCTACAGCTATAGATTCTGGATAGATACGGAATTCGGATTGTTGTTGAAATCAGTTATGTTTAATAATCGTAATGAGGTTATGGAGAGCATTGGTTTTAATCAGGTTTCTTTAATGAGTACGGTTGCGCTGGATTGGTTTAAACCTAAAATTGATCACAACAAAAATTACGTGATGGAAACCGAGCAAGAGGTGGTTGCTGCTGATGGATTGCCGGTTGATTGGGAAGTTAAAGTGCTGCCTGCTGGTTACCATAAAGTCGATCAGGTTATGCGTAAAGTGTCAGGTCGGAGCGGGCCGGTGACGCATGTGGTGTTTTCGGATGGTCTGGCTTCTGTTTCACTGTTTATTGAGCATGTAGTTAAAACGGCCAAGGATAAGCCTATAGTTAAGAACATACTTACTACAACAGGTCATACCAGTTTTTATAGCAGTGTGAATAACGGGCATCTGGTTACGGTGGTCGGAGATGTGCCTGAAGCTACTGTGGTGCAGATTGCAAACGCGGTTGTATTTAAAAAATAGTCTAAAAGTGTATTGCCATGATTGAAGAATATGCAGTAATTACCAAACGTTTTGACGACCACGTGATGCTGGAAATCGAAAGACGCACCGCATGCGGTCTGTGTGGACAGAAGCGCGGGTGTGGTAACTCCACCTGGGGCAAGTTACTTGGGCACGAAAGTCATGAGTTTCCCGCCGAGAATGTGATTAATGCCAATGTAGGTGATAGTGTGGTTGTGGGTATAGATGAACACATCGTACTTAGTTCGGCGTTCTATCTTTATGTGGTGCCGCTGTTAACCATGCTGGTTGGAACGGTGTTAGCAGACACTTTGTTCGATAATGAATTTTACGTGATACTTGGTGCCGCGGCAGGTTTGTTACTTGGTTTTGTATGGGTAAAAGGCCATTTGGTTGGCTATGGTGCAGTAAAAAAACCTTATGGTAAAAAATTTCGTGCCATCGTGTTGCGTCACGCAGATGACGTAGTTTCATGTAAAAATTCAACCCAAATCCGTGATTGAATTCTGTAGGGTACTTCTATAAATGCAGAGTTTGGGATGCAGTATTACCCGTAAAGGGCATGTCCGTAGAACATATGCGCTAAAGCGCATTGTTCATACGCCAAAGGCGCCCGGAACACAGGAGCCGAGATAGTATGCGGTATACAGCGAGGCTTCGAGTACCGCGCAACGCAGTAATGCGCCCGAAAAATGTATTTATAGAAGTATCCTGTAATTTGGTGAAATTTCAAACTAAACGAGGTGTATAGATGAAAAGAAGTTGGATCGCCGCAGTTGTTTTCAGTTTTATTTCTGTGGTTCAGTTAAATGCTCATGCTAAAGATCTGCCAGATTTTACCGAACTGGCTGAGAAGCAGGGGCCTGCTGTAGTGAACATCAGCATTACGCAGAATATGCGCGCTGAGAATGCGATGCCGTTTCCCGGCATGCCGGGCGATGAGCAGATGCAGGAGTTCTTTAAACGTTTTGGCATTCCCTTTCCGGGGCAGGTCCCGGGCCAGAATGGAGCGCCAGTACCAGAATATAAAACTCAATCACTGGGTTCTGGTTTTATTATCAGCAGTGACGGCTACATTCTGACTAATGCACACGTGGTAGCTGAGGCGGATGAAGTTATTGTTAAGCTGTTTGATAAGCGCGAGTTCAAGGCTAAGATCATAGGCTCGGATAAACGTACCGATGTAGCTTTGGTTAAGATTGATGCAACTGGCTTGCCGAAGGTAACCACTGGAGACCCTAACAAATTAAAAGTGGGTGAATGGGTGGCTGCGATTGGCTCCCCTTTCGGTCTGGAAAACACCATGACCGCCGGTATTGTCAGCGCCAAAGGCCGTGCGCTTCCACAAGAAAACTTTGTGCCGTTTATCCAGACCGATGTTGCGATTAACCCGGGAAATTCAGGTGGGCCGCTATTTAATCTGGCTGGTGAAGTCGTTGGTGTTAACTCTCAAATCTATAGCCGCAGTGGCGGTTCCATGGGACTTTCTTTCAGTATTCCGATTGATGTTGCGCTGGATATTTCCAATCAGCTAAAAGTCAGTGGCAAAATCAATCGTGGCTGGCTTGGTATTGTGATTCAAGAGATAAGTAAGGATCTGGCGGAATCATTCGGCATGAAGAATACCAATGGCGCACTGGTTGCCGCGGTTGAAAAAAATGGCCCGGCTGATAAAGGTGGTTTGGAAGCGGGTGATGTGATTATCAAGTTCGATGGTAAACCGATTGTTGCGTCTTCTGATCTGCCGCGTGCTGTGGGTAATACCAAGCCGGGTAAAGCCGCTGCCGTTGAGGTTTTGCGCAAGGGGAGTGACAAGACGCTCAATATTACGGTTGGTGAGATGCCTACCGATTCACCTGAGGTAGCACAAGGTAACAAGCCATCTGCCAAGCCAGAACTCAACCGTATTGGTTTGGTACTTAAAGAAGCGACACCGCAGCAAAAGAAAAAACTGAATGGTAAAAATGGCTTGATTGTGATGGATGCGCAGGGTGCAGTGGCTCAGGCAGGCGTGCGCCGTGGTGATGTAATATTGGGCCTTAATAATACCGAGGTGCAGAGTCTGGAGCAATTTAACCGGCAGCTTGCCAGTTTTGCTGCAGGTAAATCTGTGGCGCTGCTGGTGTTGCGTGGTGAAAATACACTGTATGTACCGGTGAAAATACCCGGCGCCAAGTAAGCGCAGTTCAGGTCGGTCAGTAATCAGTAGATGTTAATACTATGAATTTGCTGTAAAATCTTGATAGTTCGGTTTAGCAAACAAGGGCGCCTAGAGCGCCCTTGTTTGCTAAGTCATTAGTAATCTAGCTCAAATTAAACTTAATGTTAGTAACCTATGCTGGTTTCTACGCCTGTATTTCAGGATGTAAACCTGCAATTCAAATCGTCAAACTCTAAACCATGAAAAATATTCGTAATTTCTCCATCATTGCTCACATCGACCACGGTAAATCTACGCTAGCTGACCGTATTATCCATCTGTGCGGTGGTTTGGCTGACCGTGAGATGGAAGCGCAAGTGCTGGACTCCATGGATATTGAGCGTGAGCGTGGTATTACCATTAAAGCGCAGACCGCTGCCTTGCAATACAAGGCAGATGATGGCCAGATCTACCATCTGAACTTGATTGATACCCCAGGCCACGTCGATTTCAGCTATGAAGTTTCACGGTCGCTGTCTGCCTGTGAGGGCGCGCTGCTGGTGGTGGATGCTAGTCAGGGCGTGGAGGCGCAGAGTGTGGCCAATTGTTACACCGCGCTTGATCTGGGTGTTGAAGTGACGGCGGTACTGAATAAGATAGATTTGCCTTCAGCTGACCCTGACCGCGTGATTCAGGAGATTGAAGATGTGATCGGTGTTGATGCCAGTGACGCAGTGCGCTGCTCAGCCAAAACCGGCGAAGGTGTACGTGATGTACTGGAGGCCGTGATAGCAAAGGTGCCGCCACCTAAAGGCGATGTTACCAAGCCGTTAAAGGCTCTGGTGATTGATGCCTGGTTTGATAACTACGTTGGCGTGGTGATGCTGGTTCGTGTCATGGACGGTGCGTTGAAACCGAAAGAAAAGATTCGCCTGATGGCGACCGGCGCCGAATACCTGTGTGAGCAGGTTGGTGTGTTTACGCCTAAGTCATTGCAAAAAACTTCACTTTCTGCCGGTGAAGTAGGTTTTGTGATTGCCGGTATCAAAGAACTGGCTGCTGCCAAGGTGGGTGACACTGTTACCTTGGCAGGCAAGCCTGCAGCAGAGGCTTTGCCAGGGTTCAAGGAGGTTAAGCCGCAGGTGTTTGCTGGCCTGTACCCGGTAGAGTCTAACCAGTTTGAAGCTTTGCGCACTGCGCTGGAAAAACTGAGCCTGAATGATGCAAGTCTGTTGTTCGAGCCAGAGAACTCAACAGCGTTAGGCTTTGGCTTCAGGTGTGGCTTTTTAGGCCTGCTGCACATGGAAATCGTACAAGAGCGTTTAGAGCGTGAGTACGATATGGATTTGATTACCACGGCGCCGACTGTGGTGTATGAGTTGCTGCTTAAAAATGGTGATGTGGTCCAGATTGAGAATCCATCGCGATTGCCTGAACTCTCGCGTATTGAAGAAACGCGCGAACCGGTCATTACCGTTAACCTGTTGATGCCGCAGGATTATGTAGGGCCGGTGATGACGCTGTGTAACAACAAGCGCGGTATACAGAAAAACATGCAGTATATGGGCCGTCAGGTGATGCTAAGCTACGAAATGCCATTGAACGAAGTGGTGCTGGATTTCTTTGATAAACTGAAATCTGTGTCACGTGGCTATGCCAGTATGGATTATGAGTTCCTGGAGTTCCGCGCAGCGGATCTGGTAAAACTTGATATTATGGTCAACGGTGAGCGTGTGGACGCACTCAGCATGATTGTGCATCGCTCAACCAGCGTGCATCGCGGGCGTGAAGTGGCCGCAAAAATGCGCGAGTTAATACCGCGTCAGATGTTTGATGTGGCAATTCAGGCTTCTATCGGTGCTAATATCATTGCGCGCGAAACAGTAAAAGCAATGCGCAAGAATGTGATTGCCAAGTGCTATGGTGGTGATGTGTCGCGTAAACGCAAGTTGCTGGATAAGCAAAAAGAAGGTAAGAAACGCATGAAGCAAGTGGGTAATGTGGAGATTCCGCAAGAGGCATTTTTAGCTATTTTACGAGTTGAAGACAAGTAGTTTTACAAGATAAGGGTTAGGGTAAAAAACCATGATGTTTGCATTGTTCATGATAGTTATATTGATCGTTACAGGTTTTATATGGCTGTTGGATATTCTGGTATTAAGAAAAAAACGTGCGGCAGGTGTGGATGAGCCGATTCTGGTGGAGTATGCCAAGAGCTTTTTTCCGGTGATACTGGTAGTGTTCTTTGTCCGTTCGTTTATTGTAGAACCGTTCAAGATTCCTTCAGGGTCCATGATGCCTACCTTGCTGGCGGGTGATTTCATTCTGGTGAATAAGTTTACTTATGGTCTGCGTGTGCCTATTCTCAATAATACTTTCTTGGAGATCAACCAGCCCAAACGTGGCGATGTCATCGTATTCCATTACCCACCTGCGCCGTCTGTAGATTACATTAAGCGTGTCATAGGCTTGCCTGGGGACAGGGTTAGATATCAGGATAAAAAACTGACAATCAATGGTGAGCCGGTAGTACTTGAGTTTGCTGAAGATTATGAGTATCTGATGTCAGGTTTGAATATGATGACAGCGAAAAAATACCGTGAGCAGCTGGGTGGCGTGCAGCATGACATTCTGATTCACGATATTATCGGCAATTACGATGAAGATAGTTTGGGTGGTAAGTTTGCAAATAATGAGGAGATTACCGTTCCGCAGGGATATTATCTAGCGATGGGTGATAATCGTGATAACAGCTCGGATAGCCGTGTCTGGGGGTTTGTACCTGAGCGTAATTTGGTTGGTAAGGCATTTTTTATCTGGATGAATTTTGATCAGGGTTCTAGAATAGGGAACTCAATTCATTAGCAATAAATCTTTACGTCTAAAACTCACAGTTAGATCTTATAACTGAATCTTGCAAACGGAGAGTGGAACATGACATATGGTTTGAAGAACTGCTGCGTTAATTATAAAAAAACTAATCATAAAGAACCCAATCATAAAAGACAGGGCGGAGCTACGCTGCTGGGAATGCTTGTTATCGGCATTTTGATCGTGTTCGTGGCGATTGTTGTCATGAATGTGGTTCCTGCCTATACCGAGTTCTTTGTAGTAAAAAAAGCATTGCATGATATGCAGAAAAAATCGCTCAGCAACATGAGTAGAAGTGAAATTGTGCAGTCATTTGATAAACGCGCCGCTATTGATTCTATCGAATCGATAAAAGGTTCTGACCTTAATATCGAAAAGAGTGAAGGCGGCGAAACTATTGTGACAGTAGATTATCAGGTAGTTAAACCGATTATGGGCAATGTTAGTGTGTTAATTAATTTTTCAGCCAGCAGTGATCGCAAATAACCAAAGGTGTTTAATCAGTAAATAATGACTCAGCAGGATCTATCAAGGCGCTTATCGCACAGTTTTGTTAATGTTGACTTATTAACACAGGCACTTACGCATCGTAGCTTAGGTGCACATAACAATGAACGGCTGGAGTTCCTAGGTGATGGTGCGCTTAATTTCATTATTGCCAATCAGCTTTATCAGCGCTTTCCTAAATTAGCCGAGGGTGATTTAAGCCGATTGCGCGCACAATTGGTGAAAGAGGCAACTTTAAGTGAGATTGCCATTTCACTTAATTTGGGTGATGCGCTCAAGTTGGGCGAGGGCGAGTTGAAAAGCGCTGGCTGGCGTAGGCCGTCTATATTGGCGGATGCCATGGAGGCTATTATTGGGGCCGTTTATCTTGATGGCGGTTTTTGTGCAGCAGAGGCATTTGTGCTGGGACTTTATACCGAGAAGCTGGAAATCATAGATCCCAAGGTGATTGATAAAGACCCTAAATCCTTACTGCAAGAGTTGCTGCAAGGTAAAAAAATTGCGGTACCGGAATACACGGTTACGCTTACCAGCGGCGAGGCACATGCCCAGAAATTTGTAGTGGAATGTTTTATTGAGAAATACGCGATACGCACCGTAGGCGAGGGCACTAGCCGTCGCATTGCAGAGCAGCAGGCGGCACAGCTTGCCTTGCTTGAGTTTAAAAAAATATATATTGGAAAAATTAAAAAATGACAGATCACGATTCCGAATCAGGCTCAGCTGAGTTATCAGCTTTTAAATGTGGCACGGTGGCAATTGTCGGTCGTCCGAATGTAGGTAAATCTACCCTGCTCAATCACATTCTGGGCATGAAACTGGCAATCACGTCGCGTAAGGCACAAACTACAAGGCATCGATTATTAGGTATACATACTACTGACGATACACAGTACCTGTTTGTGGATACCCCAGGTTTTCAGCAGAAACATTTGAATGCGCTGAATAAAGGCCTGAATAAAACCGTGACGCAAGTGCTGACAGAAGTTGATGTGGTGTTGTTTGTAATTGAGCCTATGAAACTAGGCGATGCTGACCGCAAAGTGTTGAAATTACTTTCAGAAAAAACGCCGACTATACTGGTGGTAAACAAGCTGGATTTGATGGGTGATAAAGGCAATCTGTTGCCGCTGATTCAGGATTTTGATCTGGAGTTCCCATTTGCCGACATCGTGCCGGTAAGTGCTAAAAAGACTCTTAATATTGAAGAGCTGCTGAAGACTATTCGTAAGTATCTGCCAGAGCAGCCAGCAATGTATTCTGAAGATGAGTTGACTGATAAGAATGAACGCTTTTTAGCGGCAGAGCTGGTGCGTGAAAAAATATTCAGATTATCCGGTGATGAGATTCCATATTCAGTTGCCGTTGAGATTGAAAAATTTGAAGTGGTCGGCAAATTACGCCGTATCTTCTGTGCTGTTATTGTTGATAAGGAAAGCCAGAAACCCATGCTGATCGGTAAGGGGGGCGAGAAATTGAAACAGATTTCGACTGAAGCGCGCCTGGATATGGAAAGACTGTTTGGCGGCAAAGTTTATCTTGAAGTATGGGTGAAAGTTAAAGGCGGCTGGGCAGATGACGAGCGCGCATTAAAATCGCTTGGCTATTAATAGAACCGGTACACACAACAGATCATTGTAACTGCGATGGCCGCATATAAACTCTATGGCTTCAGTTAGTACGCACCGTCAGGACAATCAGGCAGTTTACGTGCTACATACTTACCCGTTTAAAGAAACTAGCCTAGTTGTAGAGTTGTTTGCACGTAACTTTGGGCGCGTGGCAACTACTGCCAAAGGCGCCAGACGTCCACGCTCAGCCATGCGTGGCATGTTGCAGGCATTTCAGCCCATGTCAGCTACCTGGTCGGGTAAGCTGGAGCTGAAAACATTACACAGCCTGGATTGGAACGGCAGTTTGTTGCTGTTGCAGGGCGAGGCGCTCATGTGCGGTTTTTACCTGAATGAACTGCTATTACGATTACTACCACGCGAAGATCCGCACGAGGCCTTGTTTGAGTATTATGCCGATACCTTAAAAACATTGGCGAGCGGGCAGGATCTGGCAACGACACTGCGCAGGTTTGAGTTGAAGTTTCTGCAGGAGCTTGGCTATGCCATTCCGCTGGAGTTTGATGTAAACGCAGAGCCGATTTCAGAATCACAAGGTTATCGCTACGAGGCCGAGCACGGCGCATTCAAATTGCAAGGTGCGCTGGGGCGTTATGATAATGGCGTACAATTAACCGGCAAGACCTTGATTGATATGGCTAATGATGATTATAGCCATGCGCAGACCAAGCAGCAGAGCAAGCAGTTGATGCGTTATTTACTGGCACACTATCTAGGCGATAAACCACTGCACACCAGGCAGTTGTTAATAGACTTGCAGGATTTTTAAATTCTTTATTAGCCGCAGATAAACCCGTAAAGGGCTTCACCACTCCACTAAGCGCTAAAGCGCAAAGTGGAAGTGCGAAACGCGAGATTAACATGGATGAATTTTATGGAGCTAGTTGAAGTCGTTGCGAGGGCCGTAGGCTTTGTTGCAGAAGTTGCTGCAGAAGGTTTATCAGGTGGTAATAAGAAACCAGGCAAAATATTTTACATCATTGCTATTATTCTAGTGATAGCTATATTTTTATTCACTTTAATTATGAGTCAGTAGATGTGTTGTTTTTATCTGTGTTAATCCGCGTTTATCTGCGGCTAAATTAGGTTTTAGAAAGTCAAAGAAATGATTAAATTAGGTGTCAACATCGACCACGTCGCTACCATCCGTCAGGCACGTGGTACCAAATACCCAAGCGTGGTGCAGGCAGCATTACGTGCAGAACAGTCGGGGGCGGATAGCATTACTTTGCATCTGCGTGAAGACCGCCGCCATATGCAGGATGCCGATATTTTTGCATTGCGCCCATTGCTACAGACAAAAATGAATCTGGAATGTGCGGTGACCGATGAAATGGTCGACATTGCTTTGAAAGTTGCACCGCAGGATGTATGCCTGGTGCCGGAGCGCCGTGAAGAGCGGACTACCGAGGGCGGCCTTGATGTCGTAGCTAATTTTACCAAAGTGCAGCATGCCGTTAAAAAACTAGGCGATGCCGGTATCCGCGTTTCGTTGTTTATTGGCCCTGACATTGCGCAGATCGAAGCAGCAAAAAAAACGGGTGCGCCGGTAGTGGAGCTACATACCGGCACGTTTGCCGATGCCGAGCATGAAACAGCCAAAGCTGCAGAATTGGCACGCATTAAAACTGCGGTGATACATGCGCTGGATTTAGGGCTGGTGGTGAATGCCGGCCATGGTTTGCATTATCATAATGTGCATGAGATCGCTGCAATCAGAGGTTTGGAAGAACTCAATATCGGTCATGCCATCGTCGCACATGCCTTGTTTGTAGGTTGGGATAACGCGGTGAGTGAGATGAAGGCGCTGGTTAAAGAGTTTTCACCACGCTAAGTCCCGGAAGCTTCCTTATGATATTCGGTATAGGTACAGATATTGTTGAAGTAGCACGCATTAAGGCATCTATCGAAGAATTCGGTGATGCTTTCGCACAGCGTATTCTGGCTGAGAGTGAGTTTGCCAGCTATCAGGCATCTGGCATCAAAGCACGTTTTCTAGCCAAACGCTTTGCGGCGAAAGAAGCATTCTCCAAAGCGCTGGGTACTGGTTTACGCGCTCCTGCAACTTTACAGAATATTGCGGTTTCGCATGATCATCTTGGCAAGCCGATATTGAATCTGGCGCCAGAGCTGCAGGCTTTGCTACAAGCTAAAAATATCAAACAAACGCATATCAGTATCAGTGATGAAAAAAATCTTGCCGCAGCGTTTGTGGTGCTTGAAACATGACCGTCTCTGTAAATCACGCACTGCAAAACATTGATGATATTGATATGGCGCGTCGCTTTGGCGGTGTGTCGCGGCTTTATGGCGTTGATGGTTTGGCTAAGCTACAGTCAGTTCACATCTGTGTCATTGGCATTGGCGGTGTCGGCAGCTGGGCTGCGGAGGCATTGGCACGTAATGCGGTAGGTGCTATCACTCTGATTGACCTGGACAATATCGCAGAATCGAATGTGAACCGCCAGCTGCATGCGGTGAATGGCGCGTTTGGCAAAGCTAAAGTCACGGCGATGCGTGAACGCATACACAGCATTAATCCATTGGCAACCGTGCATGAGATCGAGGATTTCATCACACTGGAAAATGCGGGACAGATGCTAAATCGCAATTATGATGGCGTCATCGATTGTATTGATGACGCCAAAGCCAAAATGGCGATTGCGGCTTTCTGTAAACAAAATGACATTCCGTTTGTGACAACCGGCGGTGCCGGCGGAAGGCTGGATCCCACCAGAATCCAGCAGGCGGATCTGTCACTGGTAACGGGCGATAGATTGCTGGCAAAAGTGAGAAACGGCCTACGCCGCGATTACGCTTTTCCTAAAGGCAGCGATGCAAAATCTGTAAAACGTAAATCCTCACTGTTTGGTATCACGGCTGTGTATTCTGATGAGAATATCATTCAGCCTAACCGCACCTGTGAGACTGATGCTGAGGCGGCCGTTACTGGACTCAATTGTGCAGGCTATGGCTCCAGTGTCTGCGTAACGGCGCCGTTCGGTTTCGCAGCTGCTGCTGCACTATTTTCAAAAATCCTTTAATCACTAATCTGTAGTGAACGACTCGGTGTTTTGGGAGTCTTCCGAATATGCGCCAGATTTCTTTTCGAGGTAACCACCGTGTTTCTTCCCCAACTGCTAAACAGCATGAACGGTCAGGTTGTTTTTCATCATAACTTCATCAAACTGTCATAATTGGCGCATAGTATGCTTTAAACCAATTAATTATTGATAACATGCGGACGATCAACTCCCCAATAAAACTTCTAAATCGCGATATCAGTATTCTGGCATTTAATGAACGCGTCATGAGCCTGGCGCAAAATGCAGAATATCCGCTACTTGAGAGGCTGCGTTTTCTTTCCATAGTTTCTTCGAATCTGGACGAGTTTTTTGAGGTACGTGCGGCGCCTCATGTGGATGCAATGCGTGATGGCGAGCAGCATAGTGATGTTAATGTTGAGAGCTATCAGGCAATATCTAAAGCAGCACATGCCTTGGTGGATAAGCAATATGAAATTCTCAATAATGAGCTACTGCCAGCACTTGAGGCGCAGGGCATTCGGTTAATTTCGCATGGTGACCGTACTCCTGAACAAAAGCGCTGGGTGTCCCGGTATTTTGATGCGAATGTGCGCCCGCTACTGGTGCCGATAGCGCTGGACCCTTCACATCCATTTCCGCAGGTTGCGAACAAATCGCTCAATTTCATTGTGTCTTTGGGTGGCACCGATGCTTTTGGCAGGCAAAACAATATTGCCATTGTGCGTGTGCCAAGAGCCTTGCCTAGACTGGTTAAGTTACCAAAGAATTTAGGCGGGAAACAGCAGGTTTTTGTTTCCTTATCCAGCATGATACGCTCACATTTAGACAGTCTATTTGCCGGGCGTGAAATACTGAGTTTTTCGCAATTTCGCGTTACGCGCCATTCAGACCTGGCAGTAGATGAAGAAGATGTAAAAAATCTGCGTACAGCACTGCGCAAAGGTTTGGTGCAGCGTAATTTTGGCGATGCGGTGCGGCTGGAAGTCTCGCATAGCTGTGACGAAAAGCTGGCGAAATTTTTATTGAAACAATTTGATCTGCCCAAGGAATCGCTATATCGCGTGCGTGGTCCAGTGAATCTGGCACGCTTAATGATGTGGGCGAATCTGGCCGAGGGCAATCATCTCAATTTTAAACCGTTTGAGCCTAGGATCAGCCAGCAGCTGACGCCCAACCAGTCATTTTTTACGCAGTTGAAACAGCAGGATATTCTGATTCATCAGCCATATGAAAGTTTTGAATCGGTGATAGATTTTCTGCGTGAGGCGGTTAATGATCCGGATGTTCTTTCTATTCAACAGACGATATACCGTACCGGTTCAGACCCGCGTATGCTTAAGTTATTGCAGGAAGCGGTAAGGCGCGGCAAGGAAGTCATGGCTGTGGTCGAACTAAAGGCGAGGTTCGATGAGGAGGCCAACATTAACTGGGCGGAAGATCTGGAGTCGGTTGGTGCACAGGTGGTTTACGGCATTGTCGGCCTTAAGACGCATGCAAAAATGCTGCTGGTCATGCGCAGGGAAGAGGCTGGCCTTAAGTATTATGGCCATTTATCTACCGGTAACTACAATCCGAGAACTGCGCGTCTTTATACCGATGTGAGTATGTTGACGGCAGATGAGCAGATTACGCGCGATATGGAGCACTTGTTCAGGCATATTGCCAGTCAGGTGAAACTGCCGCGCATGCAGAAACTTCTGGTTGCGCCATTCAATTTACATAAACATATGCTAGCTAGAATCAGAGCCACCGAACTCGCGGCAAAGGCGGGTAAGTCAGCACGCATCATATTAAAAATAAATGCCTTAACCGATGAGGCGCTGGTAAAGGCGCTGGTGAGGGCAGGGCGCGCCGGTGTAGAGATAGACTTGATACTGCGTGGCGCATGTATATTGCCGATTGATGCCAAGGGGCTGGATGGACGTATCCGCGTTCGTTCTATTATTGGCCGTTTGCTGGAGCATTCCCGCGTGTTCTATTTCAAGATTGATAACGATGAATGTATGTGGCTTTCCAGCGCAGACTGGATGAACCGTAACATGATGCGGCGCGTTGAGATTGCGTGGCCGATAACCGATGCCAGGAACCTTGCCAGAATTTTACAGGAATGCTGCCAAGTGTATTTGGATGATAATCATGATGCCTGGCTGCTGCAGGCTGATGGCACCTATCAGCTTGGCACTAACAGCACTATCGCAGGTAAACTGCCGGAATTCAGTGCGCAGCAGTATCTGATACAGAAGTACACAAATTAAAGGACTGGGCGCTTATGGCTGATCTGATTTTGTGGCGACATGCAGAGGCGGAGGCTATTGCTGTTAGTGGCAGAGATGCAGACCGTATGTTAACCAAACGCGGCCGTAAGGACGCAGTCAAAATGGCAAACTGGCTTAAGCAGTATCTGCCTGCTAATGCCATAGTGTTATGTAGCCCAGCGCGGCGCTGCCAAGAGACAGCCGCAGCTTTGGGTGAAATGAACAACATTGATATTAAAACTGCAGAGTTTTTAAGTGTGAATGGCACGATGCAACGTATAGTTGCCGAGCTTGCTGCATTAGACAGCTCAAAAACAATATTACTTGTGGGGCATCAGCCTAATCTTGGTTTGTTAATCGCCAAGCTGCTGGGAATACAGGAGAGTGCCTGCGTGGTAAAGAAAGGTGCCGTCTGGTGGCTGCGCCAGCGTAGAGCGGATGATGAAAGAAAAACTGCACTGCAAACTTATCTGGTTACAGTGCAGCATCCGGATTTTTTGTCCTAGTTTCTTATGCTGATCTTCAGAATCAGAATTCTTTTGGAGATTATTTCTTTTTAGGCCTGCCGGTTTTGATGGCAGGCACTTTACCTAAGGCAGCTTTTAATGCTGCATCAGTCATTGCAGTTAATTGCATAATCCCCGCGCGTAATAACTCGCTCTTTTTAGCAGGCTGGCCTAGTTTATTCAGGCGCTCTTTCAGCACATGAAATTGTGCGTATTCGGTTTTTGGCATGGTGAAGCTATCACGCTCCATTTTAAGTTTCTGTGTTTTTTCTTTAGCGGGTTTTGCCGCTTTTTCAGTCTTTTTCGTAACTGTAGTTTTAGCAACCGAGGCTGGTTTTGCGATGGCCGGTTTCGTAATTGCCGCTTTGGTAGCAGGTTTTGCTACTATTGATTTTGCAGCAACAGGTTTGGTTGCAGCTGGTTTAGCTGTTGGAGCTTTGGATGCCGCTGCCTTAACAGGCTCAGTTTTGTTAACAGGCGCTTTCAGCGCTGCCGCTTGTACAGGATTAATTTTTGACATAAAAACACCTTTTGTTTAAATAAACGATATAAACAGTTTATATCGTTTAATAGGTATTGCAAATGAATTTTTTATGACATCTATATCAGTTGATTAGCAGTGTTAACTGCCAGTTGGCTTTTTGCCAGACGAGAGTTTCTTCATCCAGCAGATAACAGGACTGCGGGTACTTTTCTGGCCAGTAGCCGGGTAATGTTAATGTGGCTGTATTGGCGTTTGTCTGGAGTTGAATGCCGCGCAGGTTGGGCTTTTTACGGGTATGGCATAGTATTACTGCCAGACGTAAACATAGTAGCTGCATCACAAACAGGCGGTTGGAAAGGTCAGCTTCCAAACGTTTTATTTTGCCCCTATGGCCAAGAATCAATAAACTTAAACAATGCAGCTCGCTTTGCGCAAAGCCTTGCGGCTCGGTGTGTTCAAGTATGTATGCACCGTGGATGTGTGCGTCAATCGGCGATATAAGGCTGCCGATTTCATGCAGCTGGGCCGCCCAGCGCAGTTTGCGCGCATGTATTTGCTGCTCACCCGGTGCAAAGTTGATATCTGCGGTAATTTTTTCGAAGAGTTTTATGGCTACATCGGCAACCGTGTTGGCATGATTTTGATCTACATCGAACTTTTTAGCCAAGCGTCTTAAAGATGCATTTCTTAGATCCAGCATATCATCTTCGCGCGTCAGCATGTCGTAGAGCAGCCCGTGTCTCAAAGCGCCTTTTGCAACATTCAATGTGTCTATGTGTAGAAATTCAAACACTGCAATCAATACCGACAGGCCTCCGGCGATAACAGGCTTGCGGTCTTCTCTTAGTCCGTTTAATCGCAGTTTACTAACATTGCGCGCACGCAGTAATTCGTCACGTAGCCAATACAAACCTTCTTTGGTCACAATATCCAAAGGCCTGCCATACTGTACCAGCACGTCAGCCACCGCACCTATTGTGCCGGAAGCGCCGTAGGCTACATCCCAGTGTTTATGGTTGTAATTTGCACCCAGGGTTTCAAAAACAGATTCCGCTGCAATTTCTGCACGTGAGAAAGATTTTTCAGTAAATTCGCCTGAGGCAAAATGCTTGAGCGACCATGCCACAGAACCTACATGCAAGGATGCTGTGTGGTGTGATTCAAAACCCTGGCCTAGGATAAATTCAGTCGAGCGGCCCCCGATATCTATTACCAGTCTTTTTTCATCCGACTGCGGCAGAAAACGATTTACACCCTGATAAATAAGTCGCGCCTCTTCAACGCCGGAGATCACTTCTACATCAAAGCCCAAGGTTTTTTTTGCCAATTTGAGGAATACCTCACGATTGTTGGCTTCACGTAAGGTTTGCGTTGCTACTGCGCGCACATGGGATGCGTCAAATCCTTGCAATCTCTCTCCAAACCTTGCCAGGCAGCGCAGGCCACGTTCAATTGCTTCCAGGCTAAGATTGCGATCTTCATCTAAATCACCGCCTTGGCGTACCGGTTCTTTAATATATTCCACGCGCTGGATTTGACCACCATCCAGACGGCCGATTTCCAGCCTGAAGCTGTTAGAGCCAAGGTCTATCGCGGCTAATAGAGATTTGTCAGCTGGTGTAGTGGTATTTTCCATATTTATTTAGCTGGTGATGTGACGCCAGAGACTTTAGGGTTTTAATCTTGTAAAACAATATTATTGTTTATTTTTATTGTTTTTGTTTGATAGTTTAATGACAAATTGCAAATTTAATTACTTTGTACATTAAGTTAATGCAGCGATGCTTGAAATATTCTTAACTATCCCCACATTGTGACTATTGTTTTTTTAATTTGTATATTTATTTAACATCAGGAGCTTAATCTTATGTCCAGCGAGACAGCACAAAAAGAGACTCATAAAAAAGAGACTCATGAAAAACAATCAATGGCTTTTCAGGCCGAGGTTAAACAACTCTTACAGTTAATGATTCATTCCTTGTACAGTAACAAGGAAATCGTATTGCGTGAATTGATTTCCAATGCGTCTGACGCTGCAGATAAATTGCGTTTTGAAGCCTTGGCAGATAGTGCTTTGTACGGCAACGACAGTGAACTGAAAATCCGCATTGCATTTGATAAAGAAGCACGCACACTGACGATTGCTGATAATGGTATTGGTATGAGCCGTGATGAGGTAATTGCCAATATCGGTACCATTGCTAAATCCGGTACCAAGGAATTCTTTAATGCCCTCACCGGAGATCAGGCGAAAGACGCTAATTTAATCGGTCAGTTTGGTGTGGGTTTTTACTCAGCATTCATCATCGCCGATAAAGTGACTTTAACGACTCGTCGTGCAGGTGCTACTGAATCCATACGTTGGGAATCAACGGGGGAGGGCGACTACTCTCTGGAAGATGCCGATAAAGCCGACCGTGGTACTGAAGTTGTGCTGCACCTGCGCGAAGGTGAAGATGAGTTCTTAAGCGACTGGAAACTGAAAACCATTATCCGCAAGTATTCAGACCACATCATGTTGCCTATCGTAATGAAAAAGAGCGAGTGGAAAGACGGGGCTGAAGTTGCAACGGATGAAGATGAAACCGTTAATAAAGCTTCTGCATTATGGGCGCGCAGCAAAAATGACATCACCGAAGAAGAATATCAGGAATTTTACAAGCATGTATCACATGACTTTGAGAACCCGCTGGCTTACACCCATAGCCGTGTAGAGGGTAAGCAGGAGTATATTTCTCTGCTTTATATCCCAAGCAAAGCGCCGTTCGACCTGTATGACCGTGAGCGTAATCATGGCATCAAGCTGTATGTGAAACGCGTATTCATTATGGAAGATGCTGAAAAGCTCATGCCGCAATACCTGCGTTTTGTCCGTGGTGTCATTGATACCTCGGATTTACCGTTGAATGTGTCACGCGAGATTTTGCAATCAAGCCGTGATGTTGAAGCGATTAAAGCTGGCTCAGTGAAAAAAGTACTGGGCTTGCTGGAAGATATGGCTGACAACAAACCCGAAGACTACGCTAAATTCTATAAAGAGTTTGGACGTGTGCTGAAAGAAGGCCCCGGTGAAGATTTTGCCAATAAGGAAAAAATCGCTGGTCTGTTGCGCTTTGCTTCAACCAAGGCCGATACCGATGTGCAGGATGTGTCATTCAAAGACTATATTTCACGCATGCAGCCGGAGCAGGACGTGATTTACTATATTACTGCCGATAGCTTTGCCGCTGCACAGCACAGCCCACATCTGGAAATCTTCCGTAAAAAAGGCCTGGAAGTGTTGCTTATGTCAGACAGAGTAGACGAGTGGCTGCTAGGTAGTTTGACCGAGTTTGAAGGCAAAAAGCTGCAATCGATTGCTAAAGGTGATTTGGATTTAGGTAAGTTGGAGTCTGATACCGAAAAAGAAATCCAGAAAAAAATTGAAGAAGAAGCCAAAACTTTGGTTGAAAAAATCAAACAGACATTGGGTGAGCAGGTGAAAGATGTGCGCGTAACCCATCGTTTGACTGATTCCCCAGCTTGTCTGGTGAGTGATGAGCATGACCTGTCTGGTAACCTGGCTCGTATCTTGAAGGCGGCAGGTCAAAAAGCGCCAGAGGCTAAGCCGATTCTGGAAATCAATCCAACGCATAAACTGGTTAAGCGTCTGGAAACAGAAGCTGCTGATAATGTGTTTTCTGATCTGACGCACGTGCTATTTGATCAGGCACTGCTTGCAGAAGGCGGTACCTTGGAAGATCCGGCCAGCTTTGTTAAGCGTATGAATAGTTTAATTAGCTGATAGTGAAGTGCTGTAACTAGAAGAAACCGCCGCCAGTGGATGCTGAGGCGGTTTTTTTATGGCACACCTAGCAATCATGGGTCGGTTCTTTATCTGATGCATTTCATCTGCAAAGCCAGCGTATGTATGTAAATGCGCTTGCGGGCAAATTAGAATCTTTATCAAAGCATATTTGACAGCTATAATGCCGACATGAATGAACATCAACCTATACACATTACGCCTGTAAAAAGCTCTTCTGACCGCTCATTTGGTATTGTTTTTACAGTATTTTTTGCGATTGTTGGATTGCTGCCCTTGTTACATGCGCATGGCATTCGCCTGTGGGCGTTGACTTTGTCAGCAGTATTCTTGTTGTTGGCACTGTTGATTCCGTCAGTTCTTGCGCCACTTAACCGCTTGTGGACCAAGTTTGGTATGTTGCTGCATCACATTGTCAGCCCGATAGCACTTGGAATTCTATTTTTTTTGGTGGTTACGCCCATTGGCCTAATCATGCGCGTCTTGGGCAAAGACCCTTTGCGTTTACGTTTTGATCGTTCAGCAGCCAGTTACTGGATTGAACGCACCCCACCAGGTCCCGATGCGGACTCTCTTAAAAATCAGTTTTAGGAATTTTAATTTATGTCATTTCTTAAAGAACTCTGGGCATTCGTGCGTAGCCGTAAAAAATACTGGCTGCTGCCTATTATTGTCATGATGGTTGTGCTGGGGGCGATGATCGTTCTGGCTCAAGGCAGCGCTGTAGCTCCATTTATCTATACATTGTTCTAGCCTATGTACGTTCTGGGGATTTCTGCTTACTACCATGATAGTGCTGCTGCTTTGCTGCGCGACGGTGAAATTGTTGCTGCCGCACAGGAAGAGCGTTTTACACGTAAAAAACATGATGCCGGGTTTCCTAAAAACGCGGTTGAATTTTGTCTGCAAGAGGCTGGCATCACACTCGCTGATGTAGATTATGTAGCCTTTTACGATAAACCTTTCTTGAAGTTTGAGCGCTTGCTGGAAACTTATGTGGCCTTTGCACCGCGTGGTTTTCAATCATTTCGCATGGCAATCCCGGTATGGTTGCGTGAAAAGCTGTTTTTAAAAGACCTGCTGATTAAAGAACTGAAGAATTACGCACCAGACTATGACTGGGATAGCCGCCTACGTTTTTCAGAGCATCATTTAAGCCATGCCGCCAGTGCGTTCTTCCCGTCACCGTTTGAAGAGGCCGCAGTGCTTACCATGGATGGCGTAGGTGAGTGGGCAACTACCTCACTGGCGATTGGGCGCGGTAATAAGCTGGAAGTGGTGAAAGAGATTCACTTTCCGCATTCCCTAGGCTTGCTGTATTCAGCAATGACCTATTACACCGGCTTTAAGGTTAACTCCGGTGAATATAAGGTGATGGGACTTGCACCTTATGGCGAACCCAAGTACGTGCAAAAGATATTCGATCATCTGATGGATTTGAAAGAAGATGGCTCGTTCCGCCTGGATCAGTCATATTTCAACTACTGTACTGGGCTGACCATGACCAGCCAGAAGTTTCATGACTTATTTGGCGGACCGCCCAGAAAAGCTGATGAGCCGCTTACACAGCATCATATGGATCTGGCTGCTTCCGTGCAGGCTGCTACGGAAGAGATCGTATTGCGTCTCAGCCGTGCTATCCGTAAAGAAACCGGCATTGCAAATCTATGTTTGGCTGGTGGCGTAGCGCTTAACTGTGTTGCCAACGGCAAAGTGTTGCGTGACGGCCAGTTTGATAATATCTGGATACAGCCGGCGGCTGGTGATGCCGGTGGTGCTTTAGGCGCGGCGCTGGCGATTCATCATATCCATCTTGGTCAGGCCAGAGTTGCTGATGGCAAGGATAAGATGCGAGGCTCTTATCTCGGCCCATCTTTCGAGCAGGCTGATATCGAGCGTCGTTTGACTGCTGCCGGTGCCAAGTTCAGTGTATTAACCGATGCCCAATTGTTTGAGACCAGCGCAAGTGCGCTGGCTGAAGGTAAGGCTATGGGCTGGTTTCAGGGGCGTATGGAGTTTGGCCCGCGTGCCTTGGGCGGCCGTTCTGTTCTAGGTGATGCGCGTTCGCCAGCCATGCAGTCAGTGCTTAACCTCAAAGTGAAATACCGTGAATCATTCCGGCCATTTGCACCTTCCGTGTTACGCGCAGATGTTGCCGATTGGTTTGAACTGGATGGCGATAGCCCTTATATGCTGTTGGTGGCGGATGTGGTGAAGAACCGCCGCCGCGCCATGACTGAAGCAGAGCAGGCGCTGTTCGGTATTGAGAAGCTGAACGTGCCGCGCTCTGATATTCCTGCTGCAACGCATGTGGATTACTCGGCGCGTATCCAGACGGTGCATGAAGCGACTAACCCGCGCTACCATGCCTTGATTTCTGCTTTTAAACAGCAAACCGGCTGTCCGGTAATCGTCAATACCAGCTTTAATGTGCGCGGCGAGCCTATTGTCTGCACGCCTGAAGATGCCTTTCGCTGCTTTATGGGTACAGAGATTGAAGCACTGGCAGTAGGTAACTGCTATCTCAGAAAAGAAGATCAGGACCCTGCACTCAAGCTCAATTATGAAACCGCGTTTGAGCTAGACTAAGCGCGACTGTGCCACAGTACCTTTCAAAGTGAAGGCTGTGGCGCGTTAAGTCGTCATCCATTGAAATCAAGAGGTGAACCATGAGTCAAGCTAGACAATTTTTGAAAATTGTACTCATCAATATTGCTGTATTGCTCGTATTGTTTTTGACTATTGAAGCCGGTGTCCGTATTTTTTACGCAGTAAAAGGCAAAACGCCACCGCACCCGGATTTATCAGTAGAGCGTGAGTGGAATTGGGTGAAAGCGCGTATGCAGGATGGTAAGGTCAACTTTGACCCACGTTTTGAGTACGATGCTACAGTGGGCTGGAAGAATGCCGCCAATATTAATACTGTGGTGAAAGATCAGGGTAGTATCCGTACCAACTCGGAAGGCATGCGCAATGACGGGGATTTTACCAAAGAGCCAGCACCGGGTAGATCCAGATTAATGATTGTGGGTGACAGTTACTCTTTTGGCTTCGGTGTTAGCAACGAAGAAACCTACGCTTACGAGCTGGCCAAATTGATGCCGGATTGGGATGTGATGAATCTGGCAGTGTCTGCAACCGGTACTGATCAGCATTATTTAACGTATGAACGCCAAGGTGAAAAATTCAAGCCGAATGTCGTGTTGTTAGGCTTTTATGTGTTGGACTATAACCGCAACCCGTACAGCTTTCGCGACTATGCCAAGCCTATGTATGTGCCGCAGGCCGACGGCAGCTTGCAGTTAACGCATGTACCTGTGCCCAAGCCGGAAGATTTGATCGAACAATATCGTAGCGGCCAAAAAACTATAGGTGGCTGGCACTACTCCTACCTGTTTGCGGCAATCAATAAAGTGTTGAATGATAGCGTCAAGCGCGATCGTGCACCGGGATCACTGGGCCGCCGTATCCTTACCGGCATCATGGAGCAGTTTGCCAAACGGGTGCGGGATAATGGTGCCACCCCGGTCTGGGTTGTGTTTCCTATCGTGGATATTCTGGAAAAAGATGTTTCCAAATATCAGGAAATCTCTGATTTCAGCAAACAAGAGGCTAAACGCCTTGGTATGCCGGTCCTGGATCTGGAACCTATCTACCGTGACTATGTTGAAAAACATCCAGGTGCTAAATCATTGTGGCGTCCTGTGGAAATTGGCGGGCATTTGTCGGCAGATGGCAATAAAGTCTCTGCCCAGGCTATTCATGCCTTTCTTCAGCAGCAAGGATTGTTGAATTTGCCCGATTCACATAAACACTGATTCACAAGCATCAATTCACAAGTACTGATTAATCAGTAGAATACTATTTCAGTATTGCTGTCGTCTGGAACTTGACAGCAAGTAATGAGCACTTACCAATAAGCATTCAAGCCAGCTTAATTTTAAAGCTGGCTTGAATTTTGCTAAAATATCAACACCCTCCATTAAAAGACTATCCAAAATGAAAACGCCAGCCGATACCAAAGTGAAAGCAAAAAAAACTGCAAAAACTAAAGTGACTACAGAGCTCAAGCTGGCTCCAGTCAGTCAGGCGTTGCAAAAGCATTTAATGTTTTCTACGTTTAAAACCAGTGATGCTGCCACGCCGCGTGATTGGTATGAAGCTGCAAGTTACACCGTGCGTGATCACGTGGTCGAGCGTTGGATCAAGACGGCTGAATCTTACTATCAACAGGATCCAAAACGCGTTTACTATTTATCATTAGAGTTCCTGATCGGGCGCATGTTGAGCAATACTGCACTGAATCTGGGCATTAATGATGAGTTGAAAGCCGGCTTGTCACAGCTAGGCCGTGATTTAGAGACCACGGTGGAGATGGAAAATGATGCGGCATTGGGCAACGGTGGCTTGGGTAGGTTGGCCGCATGTTTTCTGGATTCAATGGCTACCATGGATATCCCTGCAGCAGGTTATGGTATTCGTTATGAGTACGGCATGTTCAGGCAGAGCATTGAGAACGGGCAGCAGGTCGAAAATCCTGATAACTGGTTACGTTATGGCAATATCTGGGAGTTTCAGCGTCCGGAAGCAACCTACACCATCAAGTTCTATGGTCAGGTGGTGAAGTACCCGCATGCTGGCGGCGAAACGCAGCGCTGGGTAGATGCTGAGCATGTGGTGGCGATGGCATACGATGTGCCAGTGCCGGGCTACGGTACTGAAACTGTTAACAACTTGCGTTTATGGGCGGCTAAAGCAGCGCGCGAATTTGATTTGCGTCACTTTAACGATGGCAATTATGAGCGCGCTGTGCAAGAGAGAAATGCAACAGAAAGTATTTCAAAAATTCTTTATCCAAATGATGTGTGTGAACTTGGCAAGGAACTGCGCTTGAAACAGCAGTATTTCTTTGTTTCGGCTTCAATTCAGGATATTTTGCGCCGCTTTTTAGGTGCGCACGAGATTAAGACACAGGATGACTGGAAACTTCTTCCTGAAAAAATCGCTATCCAGCTTAACGATACTCACCCCGCTATCGGCGTTGCTGAAATGATGTATCAGCTGGTGGACGAACACCATTTGTCCTGGGATTTTGCCTGGGGATTAGTGGTGAAAATTTTCGCTTACACCAACCACACCCTTATGCCGGAAGCGCTGGAAACTTGGTCGGTAGATCTGTTTAGCCGTCTGTTGCCGCGCCATTTGGAAATTATCTATCAAATCAACCATGAGTTCCTGCACATGGTTAATCATCATTTCCCTGGCGATGCAGAGCTGCTGAGACGCGTATCAATTATCGATGAAACTCATGGCCGCCGCGTGCGCATGGCGCACCTTGCTGTAGTTGGCAGCCACACTGTAAATGGGGTGGCTGCCTTGCATAGCGAGTTGTTGAAAAACACGCTGTTTGCTGACTTCGACAAAATTTACCCAGGCAAGATGACTAACGTCACTAACGGTATCACGCCACGCCGCTGGTTAAATCAGGCTAACCCGGGCTTAACCAGCCTTATTGAAAAAGCGATTGGCTCAGACTTTAAAAAAGACCTGACGCATATCAAAAAAATCACTCCACTGGCTGACGATGCTGATTTTAGAAAAGCATTTGCAGCGGTGAAGCTTGCTAACAAACAGAGGCTGGCAGCCAAAATTGAAAAAGTGACCGGTATCAAGCTCAATACCGAGAGCTTGTTTGATGTGCAGATCAAACGTATTCACGAATACAAACGCCAGTTATTGAACGTGCTGCATGTGATTACCTTGTATAACCGCATTCGTCGCGGCGAGCAGGGTATCACACCACGCACCGTTATTTTTGGCGGTAAGGCGGCACCGGGTTATGCCATGGCCAAGCAGATTATTCGTTTAATCAATGACGTTGCGGCAATTGTGAATGAAGATGTTGTAGTGGGCGATAAGCTTAAAGTGGTTTTTTACCCTAACTATGAAGTTTCAGCGGCCGAAATCCTGTTCCCAGGCAGTGATTTATCCGAACAGATATCAACAGCAGGCACCGAGGCCAGCGGCACCGGTAACATGAAAATGGCCTTGAACGGTGCGCTGACCATTGGTACTTTAGATGGTGCAAACGTTGAGATCAAGGAAGAAGTCGGTGATGAAAATATATTTATTTTCGGCCTGACTACGCCGCAAGTCTCTGAAGTTAAAGCAAACGGCTATAAGCCACGCGATTACTACAATAGCAATCCGGAGTTGAAACAGGTGCTGGATATGATTGCCGATGGCTACTTTTCTATTGATGAGCCTGGGCGTTATCAGAATATAACGGAGAGCCTGCTCAATAATGACCAGTACCTATTGCTGGCAGATTACGCAAGCTATATTGAAACGCAGGATAAAGTTGATGCGCTATATCAGAACCGCGATGAATGGGTACGTAAGGCAATTTTGAACGTGGCTAACATGGCTAAGTTTTCAAGTGACCGTGCGATTGCTGATTATGCCAAAAACATCTGGCATGTAAGTCCAAGTCAAAACCTAAAGTAGATCGAATAAAGCTCAGTGGTAAAGCATTTAGTACTTTTCAGAGCTTGGCGTAAATTTCTGTTAATGAAGTGCTTAGTTAACAGTTTTACGCTAAGCTCTAATTCTTTGTAACACTGCGTAATTGGAGGTATGCCATGCTACGTTTCTTATCTGCGCTCTTAAGTTGCGCACTTTTCGCCACTCATGCTAATGCACTTAGCATTAGCGATTTAACTAATACTGAAGCAAGTAGCGGTCTTAAAGCAGCTTTAATTCAAGGTGCTGAAAAAGCCGTTGGGCAGCTAAGTAGGGCGGATGGATTTTTGGGGAATGCCGAAGTGAAAATCCCATTGCCTGACGCATTAAAGAAAACTGAAAAGGCCATGCGTATGTTCGGCATGGGTAAACAGGCAGATGAGTTGGTGCTAAAAATGAACCGTGCGGCTGAGGCGGCGGTACCTGAAGCCAAGGCGTTACTCATTGATGCAACAAAAAAAATGACGGTTACAGATGCAAAATCCATTCTTGGTGGCGGCGATGATGCAGCAACTCAGTATTTTAAAAAGACCACTTCAGCACCAATGGCGGCCAAGTTTTTGCCGATAGTTAAAAAGGCCACCGAGAACGTTCAACTCGCCCAGCAATATAACAAGTTTGCAGAAGCCGGCAGTAAGTTTGGTTTGGTTAAAAAAGAGCAGGTGAACCTTGAGCAATACGTCACACAAAAAACTCTGGATGGCGTGTATTTGATGATGGCAAAAGAAGAAGCCGCTATTCGCCAAGATCCTGTGGGGCAAAGTAGCAAATTGCTGAAAAAGGTATTTGGCGCTTTGGGTAATTAAATTCATCTGTTTTTATCTTTTTTAATGTTTATTTATAGGGTATTTTAGTAGCCATTAAAGCGGCCTAATTGCCGCTAATCTGTTAAAATTCTGCTTTATTTAAAGATAAATAGCCGAGTTTTAATGAGCCAATCCAAATCCACACTTCAAATGATCAGCCTGCGCGGCAGCGCTGCTTTATCTCCTTTCCGTATTGAAAAAATCCAGAACAAGTTGAACGAAATTTGTCCGAATATCGGGCATGTTTATGCCGAATTCTGGCATTTTGCCTGGATGGAGGGAGAGCTTTCGGCAGCGCAAAAAGATACACTGAACCAGATTCTGACTTATGGCCCGAGCATGCAGGCAGAAGATGCACAAGGTGAGTTGATTGTGGTGTTGCCGCGCGTGGGTACTATTTCGCCTTGGGCATCACGCGCCACCGACATTGTAAAACACTGTGGCTTGCCTGAAATTCAACGCGTGGAGCGTGGTATTGCCTACTATGTAAAAACTAAAAACGGGCAGGCATTGAGTGCAACAGAGCGTCAGCAGTTATTACCACTGATTCATGACCGCATGACTGAATCTGTATTCCCGGCGCTGGCAGACGCGGCCAAGCTCTACCATACCGATAGCCCGGCACCGTTGAGTACGGTTGATATTCTGCACGGCGGCAAGGCTGCGCTTAATCAGGCTAATAGCGATATGGGCTTGGCATTGTCGCCGGACGAAGTGGACTACCTGTTTGATAACTTCACCAGAATGCAGCGCAACCCGACCGATGTTGAGCTGATGATGTTTGCGCAGGCCAACTCCGAGCACTGCCGCCACAAGATTTTCAATGCGGACTGGGTGATTGATGGCGAGCAGCAGGAAATGTCATTGTTCGGCATGATCCGCAATACGCACAAGCTGAACCCCGGCAAAACCGTGGTGGCGTATTCTGACAATGCTTCCATCGTGGCAGGACAGAAAGACGGCGAGGCGACTAAACGTTTTTACCCGACTAAAGGCGGCGCATATAGCTTTGTTGAAGAAGACATGCACTACCTGATGAAGGTTGAAACGCATAACCACCCGACTGCTATCTCACCGTTCGCGGGTGCAGCAACCGGTGCAGGCGGCGAGATTCGCGATGAAGGCGCCACCGGCAGCGGTTCAAAACCTAAAGCAGGTTTAACCGGCTTCTCAGTTTCCAACCTGAACATTCCTGATTTTACCCAGCCATGGGAATCAGCGGCTTACGGCAAACCTGGCCGTATTGCTTCGCCTTTGCAGATCATGATTGATGGTCCATTGGGCGGTGCGGCTTACAACAATGAATTTGGCCGCCCGAACATTACCGGCTATTTCCGTACGCTTGAAATTGCAGCGCCAAGTGCCAGTGGGCAGGATGAAGTGCGCGGTTACCACAAGCCAATTATGCTGGCTGGCGGTATCGGTAGTATTTCTGCAAAACATTCCAAAAAGAACCCGATCACTCCCGGTGCAGCGCTGATTCAATTGGGTGGCCCGGCCATGCTGATCGGCCTCGGTGGCGGCGCTGCTTCCAGCATGGATACCGGCAGTAACGTCGAGAACCTGGACTTTGACTCAGTGCAGCGCGGCAACCCGGAGCTGGAGCGCCGTGCGCAAGAGGTGATTGACCGCTGCTGGCAACTGGGTGATGCAAACCCGATTTTGAGTATTCATGACGTTGGTGCCGGTGGTATCTCCAATGCGTTCCCGGAGCTGGTGAATGACGCTGGCGTAGGGGCGCTGTTCCAGCTGCGCGATGTGCATAACGAAGAGCCCGGCATGTCGCCACGCGAGTTGTGGAGCAACGAGGCGCAGGAGCGCTACGTGATGGCGATTGCAAAAGAAGACTTGCCGCGCTTCAGAGAAATCTGCGAGCGTGAGCGCTGCCCGTTTGCGGTAGTGGGCTACGCCACTGAAGAGCGTCACCTGACCGTGGCCGATAGTCATTTTGACAATAAACCGGTCGATATGGATTTATCTGTATTGCTGGGTAAACCGCCAAAAATGACACGTGACGTGAAAAGCACCACCAAGCAATTGCGCGCTTTTGACACCAGCAACATTGATTTGAAAGAAGCGGCTGCGCGAGTGCTGCGCTTGCCGGGTGTGGCAGATAAAACTTTCCTGATCACAATCGGCGACCGTTCCGTGACTGGCCTAGTGGCGCGTGAGCAGATGGTAGGCCCATGGCAGGTGCCGGTGGCTGACGTTGGCGTGACTGTCGCCGGTTATGAAACCTACCGCGGTGAAGCCTTCGCCATTGGCGAAAAAGCGCCGCTGGCATTGATCAACGCGCCGGCATCCGGCCGTATGGCAATTGGTGAATCCATCACCAATATCGCTGCCAGCCTGATTGACGACATTAGCGACCTGAAACTTTCTGCCAACTGGATGGCGCCGGCTGGGCACGCGGGTGAAGATGCGGCCTTGTTTGAGACTGTGAAGGCAGTAGGCATGGAGTTGTGCCCACAGTTGGGCGTAAGCATCCCGGTAGGTAAAGATTCTATGTCTATGAAAACGGTGTGGAATGAAGATGGCACCAATAAAGCCGTAACTTCACCGATCTCACTGGTGGTGACAGCATTTGCTGCAACACCGGATGCACGTAAAACACTGACACCGCAATTGCAGACTGATGTTGTTTCTAAACTGGTGTTGATTGATCTGGGGGCTGGTAAAAACCGCATGGGCGGTTCAAGCCTGGCGCAGGTATATGGTGAAGTAGGTGATACCGCGCCGGATGTGGATGATGCGAACCAGCTCAAGCATTTCTTCAACACGATTCAGCAGCTAAACAAAGCCGGCAAGCTTCTGGCTTACCATGACCGCTCAGACGGCGGCTTGTTCACCACACTGGTTGAGATGGCATTTGCCGGCCACTGCGGCATCAATGCCGATGTGTCAGCGTTGCCGGGTGATGTAGTCAGCGCGCTTTATAACGAAGAGCTTGGTGCAGTAATTCAGGTTGCCGCGCAGGACGCAGCGGCGATTGCTGCGCAGTTTAACGGTCTGGCACATGTGGTTGGCGATGTTACCAGTGCTAATCTGATTCAGATCCAGCAGAACGGCAAAGTGGTGTTCAGTGACACGCGTGTCACTTTACATAGAATTTGGTCAGAAACCACTTATCAGATGCAGAAACTGCGTGACAACCCGCTGAGCGCACAGCAGGAATACGACCGCCTGCTGAACGAAAGCGACCGTGGCCTGTTTGCCGAGCTGACTTATTCACCTAAAGAAAATGTTGCCGCGCCTTATATTGCTGCCGGCGCACGTCCAAAAATGGCGATCCTGCGTGAGCAGGGTGTGAACGGCCATGTAGAAATGGCAGCATCATTTGACCGCGCAGGCTTTGCTGCCTATGACGTACACATGAGCGACATCATCTCAGGCCGTGTGTCATTGAAAGACTTTGCGGGTTTTGTAGCCTGCGGTGGTTTCTCTTATGGTGACGTGCTGGGCGCGGGTGAAGGCTGGGCGAAATCCATTCTGTTCAATGCCCGTGCGCGCGATGAATTCTCGGCATTCTTCCACCGCAATGACAGTTTTGCACTTGGCGTATGCAACGGCTGCCAGATGATGAGTAACCTGCGAGAACTGATTCCAGGCGCTGCGCACTGGCCGCATTTTGTGCGCAACAAGTCTGAGCAGTTTGAAGCGCGTTTGAGCATGGTAGAGGTTCTGGAGTCGCCATCACTGTTCTTTAACGGCATGGCTGGCAGCAAAATGCCGATTGCCGTGGCACATGGTGAAGGTTTTGCGGAATTTTCTCGGAAAGATGCGGTCAATCAACTGTTAGCGCAAAAACTGGTAACAATGCGCTTTATAGATAATGCATCAACACCTAGTGAAGTTTATCCGTTCAACCCGAACGGTTCGCCACAGGGTGTGACTGGATTAACCAGCACAGATGGGCGTTTTAGTATTATGATGCCACATCCAGAACGCGTAATTCGTAACGTGCAGAACACTTGGCAGCGTTGCGGTGATGCAGAAGACAGTGCCTGGTTACGTATGTTCCAGAATGCCCGTCGTTATATTGCGTAATAAAAATAGAATTAAAATTTAATAGATGAATTTGGAGAATAGCAGCATGAATTTTTTAAGAGTTTTATTTGCAGCATTGGTATTAAGTTTTTCATTTAACGCGGTGGCGGCTAAAGCACTGACAGATGACGAATCTGTTGAATTTGCACAAGCCATTGGTGAAGGTAATTTAAAAGTAGTAAAAAAATATGTAGAAGCCGGCTTGGACATTAATGTTAGTTATTTTGCCTGGCCACCGTTATTAATGGCGGCTGCTAAAAATCAACTGGAAATGGTGAAGTATTTTGCTGAACATGGTGCTAATTTAGACTATGCGCACCCAGTGAACAAGCTAACGGCTTTTCATCATGCTGCTTATAACAATAATGAAGCAATGGTCAAATATCTGGCTGAAAAAGGTGCTGATGTTAACAAAAAAATGCGCGGTGAAGTAAGCATCATTCGCGCGATGGCCGATGAGCATAATGAAAAAATGGTAGCGTTGCTGAAGTCATTAGGTGTTAAAGATGATGGTTGTTTAGAGCAAAAGTGTCTGTAGGATATAAGTGTTTTCAATAAGAAGTTTTTTATTTTTTTATTTTAAACTGTTTTAATCCTGCTAGTTGGGTTTGAATCAGGCTGCAATATTTTAAGGAATATTGTTTGAAAAAAACTATTATCACAGTAATAATCATCGGGCTTTTTAGCCCGATGATTGTATGTGCGGCAGAAACAGCTTTGACCGTATCAAATGTACATATCCGCAGCCTTGCCGCTTCATGCGCTGCTTGTCATGGCACGCAGGGAAACGCGGTATCTATTGGCAAGGTCACTGATTCAACCGCGGTACTAGCCGGTGCCAGTAAAGCTGACATTATCAGCAAGTTACAGGCATTCAAATCCGGAGAGCGGTCTGCCACTGTCATGCACCGCCATGCCAAAGGTTTGAGTATCGATGAAATAACCGGGCTGGCCGAGTATTTCTCCCAACAAGTACCGCGTGCTTCTGCAATTTTAACATCACAGAAACTGCGGGTAGATCATGCAAACTAATCGCCGTGACTTTATAAAAATGGCAGCTTTGGCTGCCGCTACAGGAATGTCTACGTGGGCGCTAACCAGTTTTGCCAGAGCCAGTAAGCTGCCGATAGGCCGCGTGGTGATTGTCGGTGGCGGTTATGCCGGTGCTACTGCCGCAAAATATTTGCGCATGTGGAGCCTGGGTTCAATAGAAGTGATTGTGGTGGAGCCTAATCGGCAGTTTGTTTCATGTCCTTTAAGTAATCTGGTTTTGGGCGGCAGTAAATCCATAAACGATTTAACTTTTGATTACCAGCTGCTTAAAGCCAATCATGGCATCCAGTGGGTGCAGGATCAGGTGACAGCAATTGATGTCAGTGCTAAAAAGATCCAGATGCAGCGTGGCGAGCTGAGTTACGACCGACTGATTATCGCGCCCGGTATTGATTTTATTTACGACAATTTGCCAATGCTGCAGAGCGAAGAGGCGCAAAAGCAGGTACCGCATGCCTGGAAAGCTGGCTGGCAGACTGTTAATTTACGTAAGCAGCTGGAAGCCATGCCAGATGGCGGTGTGTTCGTGATGAATGTCCCCGCCGCACCTTATCGTTGCCCCCCCGGCCCATATGAACGCGCGGCTCAGGTGGCGTATTACCTGAAAGGGCATAAGCCAAAGTCCAAGGTGATTGTACTTGATGCCAATGCCGAGATTATTTCTAAAAAAGGGCTATTCACCAAAGTTTTCAATGACATGTATGCGGGGCTGGTGGATTATCGTCCGAACAATGCCGTAGTTGCGGTTGATGTAGCCGGTAAAACGGTGACAACCGAGTTTGATGTTGTGCGTGCCGATGTGCTGAATATCATTCCGCCGCAACGTGCAGGGAAACCGGCGCAAATGGCGCAGTTGAACAATATAGACAAACGCTGGTGCGAAGTGGGTTTTCTGACTTATGAATCCAAACTGGCTACTAACGTGCATGTAATCGGAGATGCTGTTTCTGCCGCCTTGCCCAAGTCGGCGCATATGGCAACTAATCAGGCCAAAATCTGTGCCAATGCCATCGTACAGTTAATGGTGGGTGCTAACCCAGATCCGGCGCCGGTCTTTGCTAATACCTGTTACAGCTACGTTTCGGATAAGTCAGCCATGCACGTGGCGAATGTGTATCGTTACGACGCTGCGAAGAAAATCATGGTTTCTGCAGAAGGTGGCGGCGTTTCCTCTGCACCAAGCGAGCAGGAGGGTGTCTATGCAGGCGCCTGGGCAAATAATATCTGGTCTGACGTGCTTACTTAAAGCGATTGTGGACTGCCATGCCTTTAAGTTATTTTATGGCATCAGTCTTATTGGGGGTATAGCGAGCCTGTAAACATTGCAGTAGGTTTTTTAGGCCAAGCGTATTCGTGCTAAGGTTTCAAGATAAGTTATTTATCAGAAAGTACATGAACATGAAAAAGAACACAGCCAGACTGTTAGCCGTATTTGTTTTATCGGTAAGCAGTGTTATTTCGGTAAGCCAGGTCAAAGCCGAGCCGGTTCTGGATGTCAAGCCTGCTGTGGTTGATATACTTTTGCACATACAGCCGGTTGAATACACTAATTCAATTAATGTTTCAGACCGTGTTGCCAATCCATACTGGTATGAACAAGGCCCCATTGTTGAACCGTTAGCGCTTAAACAATTTAACACGGCATTCAGTGGCGTAAATATGTGTGAACCTCAACGCTCCGCTAAAATGATTGTGTGGTTACAGCCAAGGATGTTCTATAACCCGCAAGCACAGATTTTTTATGGCAAGGTTACAGCTAATGTCTATACTGGAAATGGTGAACTCAAGTCCAGTTATGTTGGTAAATCCAAAGTGCGTGGCTTTATAAATATCAAGCCAGAAAAATGGATAGAAAAGTCATATGATGTTGCGATCACCAAGGTCGTTAATAAGATAAAGGCTGATAAAGCATTACAGGCACTGCTAAATGAAAATAATCAGACCGATGGAGTATCTTGTGGCATTGTTACTTCGTTTCCAATACCAAAAATAAGAGCATTGTCATTTTAGGAGTTCATATGTTGAAAAATCGTGCGCAATTGGGGCTGTTACTGGCATCAACATTGCTGGTGCTGGGTTGCCAAAGCGCTACAAAATTAACTATCAGCAACCCTCATAAAGTTACAGGACTAAAGACTCCGGAATCTGTAGTTCAAGCTAAGGATGGCCGTATTTACGTCTCCGAAATCAATGAGTTTGGTAAAGATGGTGATGGTCAGGTTTCGGTGATAGACCGTAGTGGTAAAGCGTCTGTTTTTGCTACCGGTCTGGATGACCCTAAGGGGCTTGCAATCATAGGCAAGAATTTATACGTTGCAGATAAAACCGGAATTATCAAAATTACACCGGATGGTAAAAGAAGTGTTTTTGTCGCTGCCAATCAATTTCCAAGTCCACCGTTATTCTTGAATGATTTAGAGGCTGATCCGCAGGGTAATCTGTATGTAAGTGATAGCGGGGACGTTTTTGGCTCTGGTAAGGGCGGCGCCATTTATCAGATCAGTGCTGCTGGCAAAGTGAAGTTGCTTATCAATGATCAGCAGGATGCGCGTATAAAAGCACCTAATGGGTTGCTGGCAGACGATACTGGCAACGTTCTGGTGATAGTGGATTTTGCTTCTGGCATACTCTATACATTAAATACGCAGAGCGGGAAGCTAAACGATATAGCTGAAGGTTTTGGTGGCGGCGACGGCGTGGTGCATCACTCCAATGGTACGATGTTCGTAAGTGATTGGAAAAATGGCAAAGTGTTCAGTGTAGATATTAAAGGTGATGTTACTTTGGTTAAATCGGGTTATCAGTCTGCGGCCGATATTGCTGCCACTAAAGATGAAGCTTATTTACTGGTGCCGGATATGAAGGCAGGCGAGCTGGATTTTATACCATTAAAGTAAGATGTAAGGCTTAATTAAACGACCAACGATAAATAGCCGCTTACGGAACAAATATCACTATAATTTAAACTGATGATATACAGTAATGTTAAAGAGGTTTGCCAACCCTCAGCATGTACGTTGGAGGCAATAGATTTGCGCGAGGCCACGATCAACTGGCTGGAAAATACCAACCCGGTACGCAAGGCTGCCGGTGTGCAGGGTTTAAATGCTGCATGGCTGGCTGGTCAAGTTGCGCTTGATTCCTCTGTAGTGTTGGCTGAGCCCATTGCAATACCAGGGCATCCACAGAAACCAATCCTGGTGTCGCCACTGGAAGTTGAAAAGAGATCTATGCGCACGCCGGAGGGTAGAGCTGCGCTGATTCATGCTTTGGCACATATTGAGTTTAATGCGATTAATTTAGCTTTGGATGCAGTTTGGCGTTTTGCTGATATGCCTGAACAATATTATGCAGACTGGCTTAAGGTCGCGGCTGAAGAAGCCTACCATTTTAATTTGCTTAATGAGTACTTGCAGAATATGGGTTATAAATACGGCGATTTTAGTGCCCATAATAGCCTGTGGGAAATGGCTGAACGTACCAAGGGTGACGTGCTGGCAAGAATGGCGCTGGTACCCAGAACCATGGAGGCGCGAGGTTTGGATGCCAGCCCGCCGTTACGTAATAAATTTGTGCAGATAGGTGATGTGGGCGCTGCTGATATTCTTGAGATTATCTTGCGTGATGAAATCGGGCATGTTGCTATCGGCAATCACTGGTTTAACTGGCTTTGTGAGCAGCGCGGGTTGGCGCCTATAGCTGCTTATGATGCACTAGCCAGGCTGCATCACGCGCCTGCCATGCGTAAGCCGCTAAATATGGAGGCCAGACGCAAAGCTGGCTTTAGCGAGGAAGAGTTGGCCTTGCTGTAAGGATAGTTACCTAATTTACGTTGTGAATAGGTTGATTGCACCATCCAGGCCGATGTGGTTGAGGGCATAGCTGGCTTGAGCCTGCACAACCGGTTTTGCATGGTAAGCAACCCCAACGCCGGCGATAGACATCATTTTAAGGTCATTCGCACCATCACCGATGGCGATGGTTTGCGCCACTGGCAAACCTAAGTGATCGCGCAGTTTTGCTAATTCATCGGCTTTTCTTTGCGCATCTACAATATCGCCCAGAATCCGGCCGGTGAGTTTGCCATCAATAATTTCCAGAGTATTGGAAACCGCATAGTCCAGCCCCAGCATCGCTTTTACGCGTTCAGCAAAGAAAGTAAACCCGCCTGAAACCAGCAATGTCGTGATGTTGTTCTTTTTGCAGGTTTCAATCCACTCTTTTACTCCGGGGTTAAGCTTAAGGCGCTCGTTAAGTACGCGTATCAAGTCGGCTTCTGATAAGCCTTTCAGTAAGGCTACACGTTCACGCAGGCTTTGTGCAAAGTCCAACTCACCCTGCATTGCGCGTTCGGTAATCGCAGCAACCTGTGGCTTGATGCCTACCATGTCCGCAATCTCATCTATACATTCAATGCTGATCAATGTTGAGTCCATATCCATCACGCATAAGCCAAAGTTCTGCAGCAGCTGCTTGTCCTGTACATAGGCGCAGTCAATATGCTGCTCTGCACAGAACCGCTGCACGTCCGGGTTAATTTCTGCCTGATTTGCCAGGTAGTATCCATGTTGCGCGATCTGTACAAACTGAACGCTACTGCCGCACAACTGATGGATGTGAGCCAAATGTGGAAGGGTAATGGCTGAGCCTTGAACAACTAAACGCATAATCGAGAGTTTTTTGTAATAAAGTTTTATTATACCTTGAGCTTAAACATTACTTTACTGGCGCAATTGCCTGAATTGCGAGAAAATGTGCGTAACCTTTAATTAGAGCTATTTTTTTATGAATCTGCATGAATATCAAGCCAAGGCGCTATTACAGAAATACGGCATTCCTGTTCCTCGTGGTCAGGTTGTTGCTGCTGCCAATGAGGTTGTAGCAGCAACCTCGGAGATTGCCGGTGAAGCCTGGGTGGTTAAAGCGCAGGTGCATGCCGGTGGCCGTGGTAAGGCCGGTGGTGTTAAGGTCGTTAAATCTGCAACCGAGGCACAGAATGTTGCAACTGAGCTGTTGGGCAAAACGCTGGTGACGTACCAGAATGCGCCAGATGGTCAGCCTGTGAATCAGGTGCTGATCGAAGAAACATTGCCAATTGCACGTGAGCTTTACTTGTCTATGCTGGTGGATAGAACGCTGGAGCGTATTGTGGTGGTGGCGTCAGTGGCCGGTGGTATGGATATTGAAGAGATTGCACACACCAGCCCGGAAAAAATCCTGCAGGAAGTGTGCGACCCATTGAATGGTCTGGTCGATTTTCAGGCGCGAAATTTAGCTTTTAAACTTGACTTGAGTGGTGATCAGATTGGCGCATTTACCAAAATGCTCAAAGGCCTGTATCGCCTGTTTAAAGAAAATGATCTGGCACTGTTGGAAATTAATCCATTGGTAGTGACGACTGATGGCAAGCTGTTTGCGCTGGATTGCAAAATGAGCGTGGATGACAACGCGCTGTATCGCCAGAAAGCCTTGGCTGAACAGCGTGACTGGAGCCAGGAAGATAGCAAGGAAGCAACGGCACACCATGCCGGGCTTAACTATATCGCGCTGAATGGCAACATTGGCTGTATGGTGAACGGTGCCGGACTCGCCATGGCAACCATGGACATGATTAAACTGCACGGTGGTGCGCCGGCTAACTTTCTGGATGTAGGCGGTGGCGCTACGGCGGAAACTGTGGCAAAAGCATTCAAGATCATTCTGGCTGACAGCAATGTTAAAGCCATACTGGTGAATATCTTCGGCGGCATTATGCGCTGCGACATTATCGCTGAAGGCATCATTGCTGCGGTAAAGGAAGTCGGCATGCAGATTCCGGTTATTGTGCGTTTGGAAGGTACTAATGTGGATCTAGGTAAAAAAATGTTACGTGAAAGTGGTTTGAACATTATTTCAGCGGAAGGACTTACCGATGCCGCGCAGCAAGCCGTTAAATCTGTGAATGGCCAGGCGGTGTTAGCATGAGTATTCTAGTCAATAAAAACACCAAGGTCTTATGTCAGGGTTTTACCGGTAAACAAGGCACCTTTCATTCAGAGCAGGCGCTGGCTTATGGTACAAAGATGGTGGGCGGGGTAACGCCGGGTAAGGGCGGTCAATTACATCTTGGCTTGCCGGTGTTCAATACCATGCGTGATGCTGTAAATACTACCGGAGCTAACGCGAGTGTAATCTATGTGCCGCCAGCTTTTGCAGCAGATTCAATTTTAGAGGCGAGTGATGTCGGCATCGAACTCATTATCTGTATTACTGAAGGCATCCCGGTGCTGGATATGCTGAATGTAAAAGCAGCATTGAGGGCCAATGGCACCAAGCTGATTGGGCCTAACTGCCCAGGTGTGATTACGCCGGATGAGTGCAAGATCGGCATTATGCCGGGCAGCATTCATCTACGTGGCAAGGTGGGCGTGGTGTCGCGTTCCGGCACTTTAACTTATGAAGCCGTGCATCAGACCACCGCTTTGAACTTGGGTCAAAGTACCTGTGTTGGTATTGGCGGCGACCCGATTAAAGGCCTTAATTTTATTGAATGTTTACAGATGTTCGAGGCGGATCCGGAAACTGAAGCTATTATCATGGTCGGTGAAATCGGCGGTTCTGATGAGGAAGCTGCGGCTGAGTTTATCAAGAGCAATGTAACCAAACCAGTGGCGGCATACATTGCAGGGCAAACCGCGCCGGCAGGTAAGCGTATGGGGCACGCCGGGGCAATTATCTCCGGCGGCAGCGGTAAAGCTGCTGATAAAATCCGCGCTCTGGAAAAAGCAGGGGCAGTGGTTGCAAGTTCACCGGCAGGACTTGGTGAGGCAGTACTTGCTGCTATTCAAAACAAGAAATAGTAGGGTTGCAATTTTATAATAGGGCTAGTTTCTTAGTGAACCGCATGCATACTTTAATCAAAGGTTTTATCGCTTTATCCTTGGCGGGATATATTGCCGCCACCCCTCCTGTATTGGCAGCCGAGGATATTCCATATCTGCTAACGGCTGCCTCCAAGGGGGAGATTGAAACGGTAAATGCCATGTTGGCAAGCGGCGCAAGCCCGAATATCGTAGATGAAGATGGCCTGACTGCATTGATGTACGCAGCACGTAAAGATAAAGTCGATGTCGTGACTGCGCTGCTTGGCAAAGGTGCAGATATCAATGCGAGAGACAAGGGTGCCTGGACTGCCTTGATGCATGCTGTAAAGAAAAACAACATTACTACTGCAAAAGTTTTGCTGGATAAGGGCGCTGACTTCACTGTGAGAGATGGTGCTGGTTGGAGTGCATTTGGTCTGGCTGCGGTTTCAGGGTTTTCATCTATGGTCGAGTTGCTGATTCAGCACGGTGTGGATGTCAACATAAAGAGTGATGATGGCAAAACTGTGTTGATGCATGCTGCCAAGAGTGGAGATGCTGCCACTGTGGAGATTTTGCTTAATTATAAAGCTGATGTAGCGGCACGGGATAACTTGGGTGTTACCGCTGCCATGATAGCCGCGCGCGGCGGGCATGCCCCTGTGGTGGATCTGCTGATAAAACGTGGCGCAAAGGTTGACCAGAAAGATTTTTCAAAATGGACTGCGCTGACTTGGGCCGTAAAAAAGAATCAACTTGCAGTGGCTGAGGTGCTAATTGCGGCAGGAGCTAATGTCAATAATCTTGATTCTGAAGGTACTCCGTTGTTACATATGGCTGTAGGTAACGGTAATACAGAGATGGTGAAATTACTGCTTGAAAACAATGCTAAAGTCAAAGCTAAAGACCAATATAGCCTGACTGCGCTGGTATATGCGCTGAAAGGCCAGCATACTGAAATTATTAAGTTGATTAAGGATGCTGGCGGTAGCTATTAGTTTGACTAACTGGCTTTTAACTTCAAGAAGAACATGTAATTAATGAAAATAGCTGTCGCGCAAATCAATTGCATGGTCGGTGATATTGCCGGCAATGTGGAAAGCATTATTCAGAATGCGTTACAGGCAAAAGCGCAGGGTGCTACTTTAGTTGTAACCCCCGAGCTTTCATTGTGCGGGTATCCACCTGAGGATTTATTGTTACGCGCGGACTTTCTAAAAGCCTGTCGTCAGGCCTTACATACTTTGGCTGAAAAATTATCCGGCATTACAGTAATTGTAGGGCACCCTCACCTGGAGGATGGCGCTTGTTTCAATGCTGCTTCAGTGTTGCGCGATGGAAAAGTACTGGCTACCTATCATAAACATGCGCTACCAAACTATGCCGTGTTTGATGAGAAACGCTATTTCAGCTCAGGCACGGATGCCTTGGTGTTTACCCATGAAGGCATCAAACTTGGGGTGTTGATTTGTGCCGATGTGTGGGAGTCTGAACCAGCCTTGTTGGCACAAGCAGCTGGTGCCGAGCTGTTGATTGCGCTGAATGCCTCCCCTTTTCACATGGATAAACAATTTACACGCATCGAAAAACTGCGTGAGCGTGTTAAAGACACCGGCTTGCCTATTGTTTATACCAACATGGTAGGTGGTCAGGATGAACTAGTGTTTGATGGCGCATCGTTTGTATTGAATGCCAATGGTGATCTGACTCACGAGTTCCCTGCATTTGAATCAGCCTTGGGTATCATTGACTTTGAATGTGCGGTGCCAATGGCAGGCTTGGTGGCCAAGCCATTAACGATAGAGGCCTCAGTCTATAATGCGTTAAAACTTGGTTTGGCAGATTATGTGAATAAGAATGGCTTCCCCGGCGTGGTGTTAGGCATGTCTGGAGGTATTGATTCTGCGCTAACACTAGCGGTTGCGGTTGATGCGCTGGGGGCAGATAGGGTGCATGCCGTGATGATGCCTTCTGAATTCACCGCTGATATCAGTATTAACGATGCGCGTGAGATGGCAGATACATTAAGTGTGCAATATAGCGAAATTGCCATTAAAGGACTGTTTGATAAATATCTGGAAGCCTTATCACCGCAATTTGGCGACCTGCCATTTGATGCGACTGAAGAGAATCTGCAGGCGCGCATTCGTGGCATGCTACTGATGGCAATATCCAACAAATTTGGCAGCATAGTAGTGACTACCGGCAATAAAAGTGAGATGGCAGTAGGCTACTGTACGCTGTATGGAGATATGGCGGGTGGTTTTGCCTTACTGAAAGATGTGCCTAAAACATTGGTTTATAAGCTGTGTAATTACCGCAACAGCTTATCAAAAGCTATACCGCAGCGCATTATTACACGGCCCCCTTCGGCAGAGCTGCGTGCCAATCAGCTGGATCAGGATAGTTTGCCGCCCTATGATATTCTGGATGGCATTATTGAGGCTTATGTTGAAGATGACTTAAGTCGTGATGATATTATAGGGCTTGGTTTTTCGGCGCATGATGTCAATCGCGTGATTAAGATGATTGATAGAAATGAATACAAGCGCCGCCAATCACCAGTTGGTGTGCGTATTACACATAGAGGTTTTGGTAAAGACAGGCGTTATCCGATTACCGGTAAGCTTGCTGATTTTTGGCATACAAAATAAATGAATCATTACTGTTCATATTGTTATAACTTTGATAATTTAAATTAAACGTTTCGGGAGTTCACAAGCATGAAAAAGATTGAAGCTATCATTAAGCCATTTAAGTTGGATGACGTGCGTGAGGCCTTGTCTGAAATTGGGGTAAATGGATTAACTGTGACGGAAGTAAAGGGTTTTGGTCGTCAAAAAGGCCACACCGAACTCTACCGTGGAGCGGAGTATGTGGTTGATTTCCTGCCAAAAATCAAACTTGAACTAGTGGTTGCTGAGGCAACCGTAGAACCAGCTGTGGATGCAATCATTAAAGCGGCACATACCGGTAAGATCGGTGATGGTAAGATCTTTGTCACTTCTGTTGATCAGGTGATCCGTATTCGAACTGGTGAAACCGGCGAGTCCGCCGTTTAAATTTCGGCACTAAGTCACAATTAACTGCGTCAGCTTCGCCTTGCCGTACTAGACGTACTGTCTGCGTCTTGCTTTCTTGTTCCTTGTAACTTATTGCCAAAATTTCTATGCCAGTGATTCTAAAAACCATCCTTTTACTTACCATATCAAACGTTTTTATGACGTTTGCTTGGTATGCCCATTTAAAGAACCTGAATAACAAACCCTGGATGATTGCTGCATTGGCCAGCTGGGGTATTGCTCTGTTTGAGTACTTGTTTCAGGTGCCGGCAAACCGCATCGGGTTTACCGTCATGTCCGTGGCACAGCTGAAAATTCTGCAGGAAGTTATTACCTTATCGGTGTTTGTGCCGTTTGCTGTATTTTATATGCAGCAGCCTTTGAAGCTTGATTTTCTGTGGGCGGGGCTTTGTTTGATGGGTGCTGTCTACTTTATGTTTAGAGCATAAAGTAGTGCTAGGTTAATAGAGTATTAGATAATAGGACTTTAGTTTAGTAACCTAGCGCTCTTGCACCCTGATAGAACACAAAACTGACCACCCACGCCAAGCCTAGGGACCAAACAATGGATAGCCACATGAATCTTGTGCTTTTGGATTCATTTCTGATGGTGGCGATCGTTGACAGGCAAGGCGTGTAAATCAGCGTGAACAACATAAAGCTCATCGCTTGCACCCAATCTATCTGCGTAGCCATTTGCGTCATTAGCGCATCACCCTGCATACCGTATATCACTGCCAGTGCGCCGACTACAATCTCTTTGGCTACAAAACCAAAAATAAGTGCAATTGCCAGTTCGTGGTTAATGCCTATAGGGTCGAGTAGAGGGCCGAAAAATACACCGATTTGTCCTGCGTAAGTATCTACGCTGGCAGGGGCTACATTGCTGGGGAAGTTAGTCAGCAACCAAACCATAACTACCCCGAAAATAATGAATTTGCTGGCGCGGTTTAAGAAGTGTTTAACCTCCTGCCAGCCGCGTAGCACAATCTGTCTCGGTGTAGGAAAGCGGTATGGCGGCAGTTCCAGAATAAAAGGTTCCGTATTCTTGTATTGATTCTGAAACAAGACTGCCGTCAAAAACATGGTGAAAAAGCTCATTACGTATAGCGAGAACAGTACCAGTGGTGCATGTTTTGGGCTGAATAGCGCGGCAATGATAAAGATGAAAACCTGTAGACGTGCTGAGCATAGCGATAGCGGGATGACCAGCATGGTGAGTAATCGCATCGGGCGGGAGCGCATGATGCGGGTTCCCATAATGGCCGGCACATTGCAGCCAAAGCCCATTAACATCATCACAAAGCTACGGCCATCCAGCCCCATTTTTGCCATAAGGGCATCCATCAGGAATGCCGCACGTGAGAGATAGCCGCTGTCTTCCACCATAGACATCACTAAAAAGAACAATACGATGATAGGCACAAATGCTGCCACTGTAGCAACGCCATTATATATGCCATCCAGCATCAGGCCTTTTAGCCATGTCGGGCTGCCAGTGAACAAAGGTTCAAGCAGTGTGTTGCGTATCAGGTCCAATGCCCATGCCAGTGCATCCTGTAGCGGGCCGCCAACTGTGAATATGAATTGAAATAACAGAAACATGGCTGCAAAAAACAGGGGTAGGCCCAGCCATTTATGCAGCAATATGCTGTCGATTTTATCTGTGGTGTCATCAGTCAATGTGGCTGGGATTTGTACATGCTTCTGTATCAAATCTTCCATTTCTCTTTCAATCTGGCTTTCTTCGTTTAGCAGCAAGTTAATGCTTTTCGGATTGGTCATGGCTTTTTGCGCATTAACAAGTTGCGCGGCCACTTCCAGTGCCTTAGGTAAGCCTTCGCCATATTTTGCGCTTATCTGTATTACCGGTAATGCTAGTGCGGTTGCCAGATTATCCGTATCTATTGTAATTCCGGCGCGTCTTGCTTCATCAGCCATATTGAGTACGAGTACGATAGGGACGCCCAGTTTTTTTATTTGCAGCAGTAATGAAAGTTGGCGTTCAATTTGTGTACTGTTAAGCAGTACGATGAGTAAGTCGATAGGGTTGTTTGTCAAAAAGTGTCGAACGACTTGTTCATCTTCAGAATACCCATGTAGGTCATAAATGCCAGGCAAGTCAATCAGTTCTGCAATGTGGCCGCCCAGTAATATTTTGGCACTCATAAGGTCAACGGTGATGCCTGGCCAGTTGCCAACGCGAGCCGAAGCGCCGCTGATGCGATTGAACAGAGTGGATTTGCCGGTGTTTGGCATCCCTAATAGAGCAATGCGCTTCATGTCATCTGGCTTTAAATAGGTTTGATTTGAATGTGTGATGCTTCATTGGTACGTAGAATAACATCTGTAGTGCCAAGCCGCACGTGAAGCGGGCCATTAAAGCTTGCGCGACGCATTATGCTTAATGGTTTACCTACTCGAAAACCTAATGCGGACAATCTGTGGAATAGCGATTCTTCAGCTTCTATGGCTGAAATTATAGCGTGTTGACCAGTCTCTAGCTGAGATAAAGGTTGCATATGGTGTATGTGAATGCATTTTTTAAATGATAACAATTCTTATTATCGCATATTTTTTGAATATGTGCGGCCTGGTATAGGGGCTTGTGTAAATAATAACGGCCCTAAATAGGGCCGTTATTATTTGATGTATGACTAAAGTTTACGATTATTTAGCAATTTCGATTTTTGCTTTACTGCGTAAATCTGACATCAGTTTTTCCAGATTACGTTGCTGCAGGTTTCTTTGTAAACCTTCTTTAACTTTTTCATAAGCAAGCGGTTGTGCAGGACGCGTGTCAACAAGTTTAATCACATGCCAGCCAAATTGTGTTTGTACCGGGCTTGCTGAAACAGTACCTTTTTGCATATTGGCTGCAACATCGCTGAATGGTTTTACCATGGAAGCTGGGGAGAACCAGCCTAAGTCGCCGCCTTTATCTTTTGAGCCTGGATCAATGGATTTTTCTTTAGCGATTTTTGCAAAATCACCACCTTTATTAAGTTGTGTAATGATGTCTTTAGCTTCAGCTTCGGTTTTTACCAGAATATGACGTGCGCTATATTCCTTGTCACCGTAAGCTTTTTTGTATTGTTCGTAGGCGGCTCTTATATCAGCATCTGATACAGGATTTTTCTTTACGTAATCTTGTAAAAATACGCTGGTCAGTAATTTACGGCGACCCAGCTCTTCACGCACTACAAATTCTGGTTGTTTATCAAGCCCCAGTTTTTGTGCTTCCTGATAAACAAGTTCTGAACTCACTAATTCGTTGATAATCGCATTTTTAGCGTTGTCATCTACTTTTTGGCCGCTGGCGGCGATGTCCTTGGTAATGACATCATAAATAGACTGTTTGATTGGTTTGCCATTTACCGTTGCTACTGCATCGGCTGCAAACGCTGACGGTGTTAAAGATAAGATAGCAACTGCGATTAGGGTTTTGGTGAATTTCATGAAAAAATCCTCGATGTTAAATGTAAAAATTCAGTATTAAAAATTAAGTTGTATCAGCATTTTAAACTTCATCTGTTGCAATCGCATGAATGCTGAGCGCGTGTATCTGGTGCGGCATAAGCTCCGTTAAGGCTTGATAAATAAGGCGATGACGCATTATCAGTGATTTTCCGCAAAAATGCGAGCTTGTTATATGCAGCGTAAAATGTCCCCCACCGCTATTGCCCTTATGCCCGGCATGCAGGGCACTATCGTCGGTAATTTGCAATGTGCTTGGCTCTAATGGCTGTAGCCGTTTGCCAATGTCATCAACTAGTGACATTAGGGTAAAGTTTTCCTGAACGGTTTTACGGTAACTTGCTGGTAAACGCCATTGACAGTGAAAGGGTCATTATTTGCCCATTCATTTGCTTCTTCCAGGCTGTTGAATTCTGCAACAATCAAGCTGCCGCTGTAGCCGTTGGGGCCGGGGTCGTTGCTGTCGATTGCCGGAAAAGGACCGGCCAGCAACAACCTGCCTGCATCCTGCAGTGATTTTAGGCGATTTAAATGTTCTGGCCTTGCCTGTAAACGTTTATCCAGAGTGTTGGGCGTGTCTTCTGCGATGATGGCGTACCACATTATTCAGCATCTCCGTCGGTGCCTTCTTTGGGTAAGTATTTACTGATCAATACTGTTTGCATAATGATAAATACAAACATAATACCGGTGATACCGAACAGTTTGAAATTCACCCAGATGTCTTGTGAGTAATGATGCGCAACATACAGGTTAAGGAAGCCCAACGCTAGAAATAGCATTGCCCATGCAATGTTTAATCTGGACCAAATTACATCAGGCAGGCTGATTTGTTTTTCCATCATGCTGCGCATCGGATTTTTTTTGAACAGGAATTGTGAAACCAATAGCCCGGCAGTGAGTAGCCAGTAAAGAATTGTGGGTTTCCATTGAATAAATTGTGGGTCGTGCAACAATAGGGTTGCTCCGCCAAATACCGTAATAATGGCGCCACTCATCAGCAGCATTTTGTCTACCGTACCATGACGAACTTTTACGTAAATAATTTGTGCAATGGTGGCTATCATAGCGACTGCTGTTGCCGCGAAAATGCCGAAAAACTTGAATGCGATAAAAAACAGAATTACCGGGAATAAATCAAACAAAAACTTCATATAGGCTCTTAATAGGTAACTTTTTTAATGAAAATGCCAAAAACAAATTTAAAACAATGCTTTAGCCAAGTGTTCTATTTTGCTATGATTAGCCATGCGCTGCAAGGCGTAATTGCAACGGTTTTAATGGTTTTTTTAACTTTTTTTGTATTTTTTTCTTTTGTATTTTTTAGGTGTAATGCAGACGCGACGCGTTGACTATAAGTGCTTTAATGATAGACCTTCATTCACATTCCAATATTTCAGATGGACTACTATCCCCGGCCGAGTTGGTGGAGCATGCGGCCAATAGCGGTGTGCGTGTGCTGGCGTTAACGGACCATGATGATATAGATGGCCTGCCGGAGGCGCGGGCTGCGGCAGCGCAGCGCGACATCAAGCTGGTAAATGGTGTGGAAATCTCCGTGACCTGGAAAAAGCGAACCCTGCACATCGTGGGTCTTAATATCGATCCGGATGACACAGCGCTAAAAGAAGGCCTAGCTGCCGTTCGTTCAAGCAGGCTGGAGCGCGCCAGACAAATGGCGCTGGGTCTGGAGAAAGCAGGCATTCAAGGCAGCTTCGAGGCTGCCTCAGCTTATGCAGAGCAAAGTATCTTGACGCGCATGCACTTTGCCCGGTTTCTGGCAGAACGAGGTTATGCCAAAGATCCAAAATCAGTATTCAAGAAGTATCTGGTTAAAGGTAAACCTGGCTTTGTTGACCATGAATGGATGAGTCTCGAGTCCGCGCTAAATCTGATTATCAATAGTGGTGGCGTTGCGGTGCTGGCGCACCCTGGGCGTTATGAGATAAAGCGCACCAATATGCTGTTGTTGCTGGAAGAATTCAGGGCTTTGGGTGGTACGGCAATCGAGGTGGTGACCGGTAGCCACACTGCAGCGCAATATGTGGAGTATGCAAAATATGCACAGCTATTCGGGTTGAAAGCTTCGCAGGGTTCTGACTATCATGGCAAAGGCATCAGCTTTATGGGGATGGGGCGGTTGCCTGAATTACCAAGCAATTGCATCCCGGTGTGGCAGGATTGGCCTGAGGTTAATTCATTGCTGGCAGCTTAACGGAATAGTTAAAAAGATAAATCATGTCACAGTTTTTCAATATTAATTTGGATAATCCGCAGCCGCGCCTGATTGCGCAAACGGCTGAGATTCTGCGTAAGGGTGGTGTGATCGTTTACCCAACCGACTCTGGCTATGCGCTAGGCTGTATGCTGGGTAATACTGATGCGCAAGCACGTATACGCCAGATTCGGGGTGTGGATGATAAGCACATGTTTGCATTGATGTGCCGTAATTTAAGTGAGTTGGGTAATTACGCAATCGTGAATAATAGCCAGTTTCGCTTGCTGAAGGCCAATACTCCTGGCGCTTATACTTTTATACTGAATGCCACGCGTGAGGTGCCACGCAAGCTGCAGCATCCCAAGCGCAACACTATTGGTATCCGCGTGCCACAGCATGAGGTGGTGCAGGCGATTTTGGAAGCAATAGATGCACCGTTGCTAACGATGTCTTTATATTTTTCTGATGAGGATATCGCAGCTATGGAATCTTGGGAGATTCGTGAACGTCTTGAGCGTCAGGTTGATTTGGTGATAGAGGTTGAGCATTGCCCTGAGGGCGCGACCACTGTGATTAATTTAACTGAGGATATCCCGGTTCTGGTACGTGAAGGTTTAGGTGACTTGGCGCCTTTTGGCCTTTGAGTCTGTATCGGCATTAATGAGTACAAACTTTATATATTTTATTTAAGAGAATTTGATGGATTTAACAGTGATACAAAAAATAGCGATTTTTGCCTTACCGGTGATTTTTGCCATTACCGTACATGAGGCTGCACACGGCTATGCGGCAAAACATTTCGGCGACATGACTGCATTCAAGGCGGGGAGGATTACCTTAAATCCACTCAAGCATATAGACCTGTTCGGAACTATTATATTGCCGGCGTTGACGATTATGCTGGGCGGTGTTTTGTTTGGCTGGGC